>ENA-UOJC01000115-UOJC01000115.1-human-gut-metagenome-genome-assembly--contig:-C104-NODE-115-length-138948-cov-13.056086_pt1 | contig 138948 bp, 125 predicted proteins | sample MGYA00242339_ERZ723886 | MGnify/ENA metagenome assembly ERZ723886 | reverse complement strand
GGTATAAAATTATATATGTATTATTCGTTATAATATACATTATAAGATTAGACAAATTAAATAAGCAATTATTGCAAAAGGATTTTGATTCATCTTTTTCATTGTTAAAATACAACGATTATGAACCTGTTTCATTTTTTGTTATTGCTATGTTTCTGATGTTATTAGCGATAATATTTATAATAAGAGATTTTAATTCAATAAGACATGAGGAAAATGATAAAAGAGACATTATAATTATTATTTGTTCAATAATAGCCATGTTTACAATTATTTTGTTCATTATAAAATGGATTTCGGTTCCAATATTAAAAGCAATACTTATATCATTGTGCTTAATATGCGGTATTGTATATGCAGAGACCAGCTAATATGTGACGGAATCCGTCACATTAGAAAGGAATGCTATGATTAGGTTAATAGCCAAAAAAGATAAAAATATGTCTAATGGTATGAGGAATATGTCAAGAACACCATTAACAGAATCAGAAATAGAATATGTTAAATCAGAGATAGAAAGAATACAGGCAGATGAAAATGTATTTATATTTAATGATCCGGAACATATACAGGGGAGTACATGTTATAATTATGTTGAAGATAAGATATATGTTACAAGAAATGTATTCCCAGATTTAAAGTATGGTTCAGCTCATCCAAGAGATGTTATGAGTGTTGGAGCTGTCCTTTCGCATGAATATTACGGACATAGAACTTATAGGAATGAATATATATCAGATAGAGAAAAAGGTATAGATTATCATACAACAGAAGAGTGGCAGGATGAATGCAGGGCAAGTATTACTGCCGCAAAGAGTTCACCAGGACTTACACAAAAAGATAAAGCTGATTTGGTAATGGATGCTGTTTACAGGGCAGATGAATATAATCATTACATAGAAATGGATAGTTTTATGAAGGAGGTAGTTTATGGGTACACAGATGGAGAAAAAAATATCACCTATGATATCGGAAGAATCAATTATGTTAGCAAGACAAGCCAGGAAAGAAATGAGACTGACTGGGATAATAACAGTAAGATGCCCGAAGTGTGGGACAATACCGAAGATTATAACTTCACCAAGAGGTGAAAGGTTGACGGTAAGCTGTGAGTGTGGGTATGTATTTGATGGTGAGATGTATTAAAAAAACAGAGCTGTGGTATAGATACTACAGCCCTGTTTTTTTATGTTCAAAATCTTTTTCAATATCTTCAAGTGCATATTTAATATATGTAAGCCATCGTTTTCTTTTCCACATTAATTTATTATAAATTCTAGGTATAATGAACACAATCAAAACAATTATCATCAGTACTGCAATTATCTCAATTACATTTATAGATATAAGTTTATTTGTCTCTTGACTTAAATAAGAAGAAGCAACATCAGCTACGCCAATAATGGCTGATATTATTAGTGAAATTGCAGAGATAATAAGTGCTATTGATGACATAACATTTTCTTCAAAATTATAATTATATTCAACTTGAGCTTTATATTTTAATAATATGTCATAATCGTCACCAATATTTTCTTTTAATATGCTTTTAGCGCATACTATGGGATTATAATTACAAATTTGTCGTCTTTTACATTCTTCAAGACGGTCACATATTTTTATTATTTCATCTTCGGTATTTTTCATATACTTGTCATCACTTCTTTATTATTTATTTTATATATATTGTAGCATAAAAAATCTTAAAAAATATATTGTACTAAAAAAAGAACAATCATCATCTCTACCTATAATATTGAAAAAATATAATAAAAACACCAAAAACCCTTATGCGCCCAGTAAATAAGCGTGAGAACAAACAATTTCAAAATGTCAATAGATTTGGCAAAATTGGCACTAAGTGGCACTAAATGGCACTAGATGGCACTAAAAAGATGTGTTACAATATAATCGCCAGAGGTGTAAGAAAACCAATGGCTGTTCAATTTTCAATGTATTATTGAAAGTCTCCTTTTGTGATTTTGTTTTTTTGGTAGGGGAATAAAGTCACAATACATATTAATCCTGTCAGATTATTTATAGTACAGAATATTTCTGACAGGATTTTATGTAAAATTAGTTTTTTATCATATCAATCAGGGATTTGAGCCGGGTATAACAATCTGGCTCAAGTCCTTTTTTAATGCAAATATTAAAAAAGAATAATTGCTAATAGCATTGTCATTATTGAATAATTCTTTTTAAAGAATGTTAATTGTAAAATAGTAAGAACGTAAAAAATATGAATGTGACGAAATCCGTCACGCAGGAAAGGAGTGTTAATAATGCCAGGATTAAGTATAGCTGACATATATAATGAATTCAGGAAGATAATAAGAATATCCGGCAGATTAAAAAATATCTGTCATAGGCTGAAAAAGCATGTAACATTAAATACTATAACATTACAAGGAACGCAGACTGAATTAACAGTCAGTGTTCCTTTTTTAGTTGGCAATAGCAATATCCGTCCACCGCCTAAAATAGTGTGACGGAATCCGTCACATTGATATAGCAAAATATGAAATTAATTATCAGGCTTAATCTGAATCAGAATTAATTTGAAAGAAATCAATCAGAATCAACCTGAACCAGAAAAGTAAAAATAAAATTATTTAAATTTAAAGGAGATTATTAATCATGGTAGATATCATTAAAACACATTTAAAGCCAATCATCGCAGCTGCAATCTTACTTGCATTACTTGTAGTAATACTTGCATTATTAACATCAGACGGAGTAGTTGCAACAGCATTCAAGGACATGCTTACAACAATCTTTAACAAGGGTATAGAAGCTGGAGGATTCTAAGATGGCAGATGAAGACAGAATACTTACGGGTATTCTTACCCAGGAGCGTTTAAAGCCGCTGCTTCCTTTTCTGTCTGATGATGAAATAACAGATATCGACTGGCATGGTGATTCATTGTGGGTTAATACAATCCACAATGAATCAATCAATGTACCAGACAATGAGCATGAAGTGACGAAAGAGTATATAGATTCATTTGTCAATAACATTGCCAACTCACAGTCGAAGTATTTCAATAAGCAGAATTATAAGCTTGAAGCAGAATCAGATGAACTCTGTCTTAGAATAACATGTCTTCACGAGTCAGTAGCTAAGACAGGAACATGTGTATTTATAAGAAAGACAACTAAGAAATCAAGATTTACTTATGATGGATTACTTAAAGCAGGATATTGTTCAAAGGAAACACTAAACCTGCTTATCAATGCTGTTATAGGCAAGCTGAATATAGTTATATGTGGTGAGCCGGAGGCAGGAAAGACAGAATTCGGTAAGTTTCTTTCTATGTATATTCCGGATAACCAGCATACAGTAACAATAGAAGATACACTCGAATGGCATTATAAGGATCTTAAGCCTGGAGCTTCGCATACAGCTCTGCAGGTCAATAATTCATTCACATATACAGATGCACTTAAGGAATGTATGAGAATAAACCCTAAGAGAATACTTCTTTCAGAAGTACGTTCTGTTGAGGCAAAGAATCTTATTGAACTGTGGAATACAGGCTCTAAAGGAATAACAACATTGCATACTGATGATGTAAGGAAAATACCAGACCGAATGTTAAATATGATGCCAACGAAGCTGGATGCAGAAAGACTTCGTAACAACATATATGAAAATCTTGATATAGGACTTCTTATAAGACGTAAAAAGACAGGAAATGAGATAAAAAGATACATAGATCAGATAGCTTGTTTTTCAAGAATAAATGAGGAAAACTGTTGTGCATTAATTCTTGAAGATGGAAAGCTGCTTGATAAGAAGCTTCCTGATAACAAGGCAATAATGCTTAATAAAGCAGGAATTAGTGATCCTTTTGTATTAAATAAGTAAAACCAATAATATATGCCAGATGCGTATAAATCTATTATGCTATAAGTATCTAGTAAATATAAAAGACAACACGAATAGGCAGCCAGATTAATGTGACGGAATCCGTCACAAAATATGAAGATACATTATAAAGATATGAAGAAAGCAGAAGTCATATAGGAATGGAGAGATAATGGAAAAAGAACAGAAAACAAAAAAGAAAAAAACAAGCCTTATAGCTGAAATAGAACGATTTGGTTATAAGGTATCTGTAAAATCTCTTATTGGTACATTTGCTATGATTGTGGCCGGCTGCATTGCAGCTGGCTATCTTTTTAAGCTGAAACCAGTAGGATATGTGATTGTGTGTATAGTAGCGGTCATGTGTACATTCAGCATCATATATCAGTCGTACAAGGCAAGATATGAGCAGAGAAGATTTTCGGATGTGAGTATATATCTTGAAAGAATGATATATTATTTTTCATCCGGAATAACAATACTTGATGCACTTGTGCTGATAATCAAGCTGTTTCCATCCGGTGAAATGCATGATACGCTTGAGAAAGCAATCAATATAATCAAGACATCCAACGTAGCTAATGTTGATAAGGCTGCACTTGAAGAAATAGAAAAAGCATATCCTGTAGCAAGGATAAGGACACTTCATAAGTTCATGCTGCAGGTTCAGCTGAATGGTGGCAACACAGAACTTGGGAAGAAGATACTTCTTAATGACAGGAAAAACTGGGTCGACAGAACAATGGAACTTCAGGTTGGAAAAAGAAACTTCAGGAGAGATACAGTTGTCGTGCTGGTTATAGTGACTGCAATGTGCCTGTGTGCATTGTATGTTCCACAGTTTGTAAAACAGCTGAATATTGATATATCACTTAATCCTCTTGTTCAGATTACATCAGTAATATTACTGTGTGCCAATGTGCTAATATATACGCATATTAACAGATTCATGTCAAAAAACTGGCTTGATGAAAAGGAGGAAAAGACAGATGAAGAGTGCAGAAAGATATATGATAATTATTATAACAATAATATGAAACGTGATATTATAACGGCAGTCATATGTTCGGCAATAACAGTAATAATTGGAACAGCAGTATATATAAAAGTGCATTCCTGGTTAGTGTTTGCAGTTGCAGCATTGCTGATTATATTCTTTATCAAGTCACCGGCATTAGGCAGGAAGGAAGTAAAGAAACAGATACAGCGGATGATAGAGATGTATTATCCACAGTGGCTTCTGCATGTAAGCCTGTATCTTGCAACAGAAAATGTTCCTGTTGCAATGACTAAATCATATGAAGACGCACCAGGTATCATAAAGCCGGCACTTTATAAGATGCTTAAGGAACTTGATGAAAAGCCGGCATCAGCAGAGCCATATAACAACTTTCTTTCAGAATTCGATGTAAAGGAAGTTGATGAATCAATGACTGCACTGTACAGTCTTGCACAAAGCGAAGGTGGAAACATTGAGGATGAATTTGCTGATCTTATAAGCAGAAACAATGAATTGAGCAATAAGGCTGAAAAACTGAAAAACGAAGATAAGTTATTTATGATGCAGCTTAATATGTATCTTCCAAGTGCGGTATGCTGCATTAAGATGATATGTGATTTTGTTATTCTGTTTGTAACCTTCTTCTCTTCGTCAATGAGCATAATAGGTTAATCAGCAGAAACTGATTAAATAGTTAATGATAATAGTGAGATGTATAGGTAAATGTGACGGAATCCGTCACATTTTTGCAATTAGTGAATTCAGAAAATCAGTTTGCAGACAGAATGAGAATATATAAAATCAGGAGGAAATTTATGTCACAGACAATAAAAGTATATCTTTCAGTATTTATCCTGGCAGTAACAGTTCTTGTGTGCGTATCTTTAGTTGGTGCAGACACCGGAGTATCTAATGCCAGGGCATATCATGATTCGTGCATAAAGCAGATCGAAGAAAGCAACATGTCACAGACTGTAATAGACAGCTGTAAGAGTAATGCTGCAACATTAGGTTATACAGTAACAACCAATAATGTTACTGATGACAGAAATAAGGTCGTAGCCGTGGAAGTTGTGACAGATTATACATACAAGATTCCAATATTAGGAATATCAAAAACTCATTCACTAAGAAATATAGCAAGGTGAAAATGTGACGGATTCCGTCACATAACAGCATATGGAAATATATGCGGAAAAGAGGATGTATGGAACATATAATAGAATATTTTATAGGCAGCATAGTAATAGCTGCAATGGCAATAGGTTTCATAGCATTGATGTCACAGATAACAGGTTTTATGAATTTAATGTAAGGAGCAGCTGCATATGAAACATATAATTGAGGAACACCTTGATACAATACTTGAAGGTGCAGGAGCTGTTGCGTTTGTAGTGATATTCTCTGCAATATTCTTAAGCGGAATAGGAGCACAGCTTATATCAGGAATAGTATCGGGATTTTGTTAGAATCGTGACGGAATCCGTCACATAATAATTGACGCACAGAAATGAGTGCAGAAAAGAGGAGTGAATGAAAGATATTATAGTAACTTTTCTTAAAGCAATAATGGCAGGAGCAGTAACAATAGCATTACTTGTTATATTTGCAAATATCAGAATGAACATCAATGGAAGTGAAAGGACAGGAGTGCTTGATATATTAGGTGCAGTATCAGATAAGGAAAGTGTATCGTATGATGCACTCACTGATATAGGTACTACTGAAAGCATAGTATCGCAGCCTAAGCCGGTAATAACATATACACAGCCGGATGTTATAAAGCGAAACACAGCTGTTAATCTGTTAGGATGTTTTTCTGTTACTGAATATAACGGAAATGATTATGTTACTGATAATGCATTTAGTAAATATCCTGATAAAGTATATATAAAAAGCATACTTAAGGATGACAGAACTACATCGGTAATGAATTTATATGATGAAACAACTGGAAATATAATATTTGCCGACTCAGGTGTATATTTTGTAACATTTGCTTTAAGAGATGATGAAAACAGGGAAAATATAATGACAGTCCGTATTCCTGTCAGACTGGAGGAAGTATGAAGAATGTAGTGTTAGGAATAATGATGTCGATACTGATGTCCATGGTAATCTTAATCATACTTACACAGGATGACAGAATGATAAGGATTAATGAAGATAACACCGCATTATCTAATGCACTTGATGAAAGCATAAGTGTTATTGATACAGGAAAATACAGCATATCAAATACATCACAGCTTATATCAGATATCACCCAGGGACTGCTTATGCAGATTGAAAGTGATGCAGACATAACAGTTAATGTAATGGATGCAGACAGGGATAAAGGAATTGTCACTATTGAAGCGGTGGAAGATTATAAAAAGCCTTCAGGAGTTTCAGGACAGGCTGCGGCAACAAGAACAATAATTCTTGAAGAAAAGCGGCCGGATGATACATATGATGCAGATAATCATATATACAGCATCAACTTTCTTACATCAGATGGAAATACATATATGCAGCTTGGTGTAAAGAACCAGGAGCAGCTTGTAATTCCAGAGCCGCCAGATGGAACATACTGGGTATGGAGCGGTGCAAGAATAGAACCGTCAGACAATATAATCGTATCAACGGATATGAATATATCACTATCTGAATAAAAAATGTGAATAATTTTAAAAAGCACTTGTATTATGTTGACGATTATGTATATAATACAGATATGAAAACAGAAGAATTTTATTACAAAGAAAAAGTAGTGTATAAGTTAAGCAGTTATGTACTATGGAGTGTCAAATATAAAAGACAGGTCCTGAAAGATGATATTGCAGCACGTATGAAGGAGATGATTACAGAATCGTGCAGGCAGATTGGAGTAGGTATACTTGAGATGGATATACAGCCATCTTACGTATCACTTCACATAGAATATAATCCTACTCTATGTGTAGATGAGATTGTGAAGGATATCAAGAAGTATACAGCTCCAAGAATAAGAAAAGAGTTTGAACCACTCAGGAGCAAGCTTCCGGCAATGTGGAGTTCATATTACTTCGCTGCTGACAGAAAACCTACAGAAATTGAAATTGCTGGGTATATGGCAACACAGCCGACATCCCAGCGTAATGAAAATGACGAAAGGATGGTGTCTATGTATAAAGAAGACCACAATAGAATCATTGCAGCATATGCAGCACGGATTAATGATTTCTATAAAAACAGAAAAGAAAGACAGAATGAAAATTCCGAAAACAAGCAGTAACTAAGATATCACCATGCTGTATACAGTATGGTGGTATCAGATACATAGCACATCAAGGAACAGACAAAATGAATCAGGAACATTCACGTATAAAACGTGACGGAATCCGTCACATAAACAGAAAGGATAGATTGATATGATAAGAAAAAAACTGTTAAAAATAACATTAATAACTACAATTGCAGCGACATTGCTCGTATCAGCCGGATGTGGTAAGAAAGCTGCTGACAATAATACAATACAGGAAACAAAAGCAACAGTAAGTACAGAAACGAAAAGTGTAGCGGCTAAAGAACCTACAAAGACAAGACTTGTGACATTTGATTACACAGATGAGAATGGTGAAGTACATACTATGGAAGGCAAAATAGTTGCTGATGAAAATGGTATTGCAACAATACAGGCAGAAGATACAACTGGCAGTATAGTTGAATTTAAGGGAAATATTATTACGGATGAAAAAGGTGAGGTTACTGTCAAGGATGTAGTTGCTAAGAGCGATAATCCATTTGTTAAGGAAGATGGTACAGATGTTGTTGCAGATGCAGACAATACAGTAACAGATGAATCTGGCAATGAGGGTAATAACGAAGTGATGAAGACAGAAACACCTAATGATTCAAACGAAGAAGCAGCCCCATCAGAACCAGAGTATACTCCTAGTGAACCTACTCCAGAGCCAGAACCAGAGCCAGAAGCACCAACTGAATCAGAGCCTAGTGTAGAACCGGAACAGCCAGCCGCTCCGGCAGAACCAAGTCCTGCACCAAGCACGGCTCCAGCACCAGTAGTAACACCCCAAGAGCCAGCGAAGCCTTCGGTAACAGAGGAACAGCAGCTTGTAGCAACTGGAAAGTGGACTAAAATTATGGAATGGAATGATGGTGCTGAGTGCAGAGTATATGAATATAAAGATGATATAACAGGTTATTCTGTAAGAGCAAGTTTTGCTGATGGAGAATTTTATCTAGAACAGTGGAATAGTTTAGAAGAGGAAAAAGCAATTTATTCGGCACATGGAATTACTGATAATGTAGTATCATTTGACCGTTTGATGAAATTATCTAATTCTTAATGACAACACAATAACATAATTATTATATGACACTTAATAAGAGTTAAATCTTATTAGGTGTCATTTTTATTGCAGAAAAAGGAGAACCTATGAAAAACAAAAAAATATTATTGATAATATCACTGTTTATAATATCATTTGTATGTTTTGCAGATAATACAAATGTAAAAGCAGACAATAATGATAGTTGGATTTATGAAACAACTATAGATGGTACAATGACTATTAATTATACAGTTGCAGGAACATTTGGGGAACATTCCCAAACGGCCATTGATGAAAATGGTAACTATTGGAGGGCTGACAGAATATCCTTATTAAATACAACATCATTTGATGTTCCTGTAAAGATTGCAGTAAAAAGAAATACCGCTGGAAAAGCTACATATTCTATGACAGTAAAAACAGATTCGCGATGGGAGATGATGGATTTATGTGGTGCACCGGGTGCATCAGAAGACCAATGGTCTTGGCTTATTGTAAATGGTAATGCGTATTTTGACTTTGTTGCTGCAGGAGAACACGATCTAACAAATCTTGAAGCCAGTGATGAAGCTGTCGATTTAACAAGCAAAGGCTGTACTTTTAAAGTAGACAAAATATATGATAATAACCCGGACTGGATTATAGATAAAGAAAACTGGACTACACAGAAAGTCAACAGCATAACCTTGAAATTCACATACCCTAAAATCTACACAGTAAGCTATTATGTGCGAAACGAAAAGACAGATGGAAGCTGGGGTGATTACTGGCTCTGGTATACAGAATATCATAAATACGGAGATACCTATTCAACAACAGGATATAAAGATGATGCGGAATATCAGCAGGTAAGTGCAAGTGGTACTGTCGATGATAATAAGACCATATACTTAGATGCTTATAAAAAATGGTATACAATAAAATATTATGTGCGAAATGAAAATGCAGACGGTACCTGGGGTGATTACTGGTACTGGTATGAAACATCTTACAGGTATGGTTCAACATACCACACAGATGGCTACGGAAATGATGAAAGTGGTGCTGATAATGACGTATACAATAACTTCTGTATAAGAGGAACAGTAACCGGCAATAAAGACTGGTATATTGATGCGTACCGCCGCTGGTATAACATCAAGATATATGTAAAAAATGAGAACGTTGACGGAAGCTGGAGCGATGCGTGGTTATGGATAGATGAAAACAAGAGGTACGGAGAAACATACAGTTACACAGGCTATGATAATGATGCCGAATATGAGCAGATAAGCACAAGTGGAACAGTTGCCGGAAATGTTAATGAAACATTATCAGCATACAGAAAATCATACAGTTTAAATCTTACTGCTGCAGATGGAATTGAAGGCATAAGCGGGGAAGGCGTATTCAAATATGGGGCACAGGTTACAGTATATGCAGATGTAAAGACTGGTTATCATTGGCACATAAGTGATGACTGTCATACAGATACAAATATATATGCAACAGGCTGGTATGCGTCCGGCAGCAATGATATAAATACATTTTTAGATGGAACATCTTACAACAGCCAGACAATGAAATTTACTATGCCTGGTTATGATGTGAATCTTGCAGTAAGGGCAACTAATAACAGCTATACTATTAACTTTGACCCTGCCGGCGGCACAGGAGAAATGACATCTGCCAATGCGGTCTATGATGTTCCGGTAACACTTCCGGCAAACACATTTACAAGGACAACAGAAGCGGGAACAAGTACATTTCTTTACTGGAAATTTAAAGATAATAATTATGTAGATAATAGCGTAGTAAATAATCTTACAAGTGATTTCAATGGAAATGTAACGCTTACAGCAATCTGGGACGATACCCCGGTTATTACAGCACAGGACAGATATTTCACGGTTGATGATAGCCAGTCAGGAAAGATAACACTTGAAGAGCTTTTAAGTACGGCAAAGGTAACTGACGATAGGGATTCAGATATAGAAGAAAAACTGACAGTTAAGTATTATCAGCCGAATTTATTCACACAGTTTAAGACAGATGGATATGTAATGGTGACTTATACAGCTACTGACAGCAGTAATAATACAACAGAAGTTACAGTTAAAGTTAACATTGTTGATACAGTAGCTGTAGAACAGGAAAAGAATACATATGCCAGATTCATAGCTCCACAGTATTATAAGGAGTCTTATGAGAATGGCGGACTGGAAGATGACAGTATATGGAAGAAGGATCCTGATTATGCAGCTGTACTTGAAAGTGCAATGAATAATCGTGAAAGCATGTACTATGAATACATAGAAACAGAACTGTATGGTGTGCCTTTCAGGATCAGAAAGCAGGCATGTGAATACAGCGACCATCTGATGGAAAAATGGGTGTTCACAAAGGACGATGTGAAAGCGGTTAAGGAATATGTCAATGAGCATGGCATAGGCAATCTTAAGGAAGCTGATGCACTTGCTAATTTCAGAATACAGTTTGCACATTGCAGACAGCAGTAAAAACATAAGATTAGCAGAAAAATGTAAGTATAAAAAATGTGACGGAATCCGTCACAAAATAATTATAATCAGGAAAATAGATAACAGAGATTTAAGGAATAGATATGAAGTAATAAAACTTCGTGTCTGTTCCTTTTTTAATGCAAAAAATGTGACGGAATTCGTCACATTGGAAAGGACAGACAATGAAAATCAGAATGAATAATTCATACGCAAGATATCCACCAGTAAAAACAGAAACTTAAGTTAAGATGGATAGATGTGACGGAATCCGTCACGTTGGAAAGGAAAATATATGAAATATGAAGATAACAGAATAAAAGAGACGAGTAACAAGAATATCAATGCACAGGAACAGACTAAGAGAGTAATAAAATATTCAGATTACATGCATAAGAGAAAGGAACAAGGTGCACTGGATGAAAGAAGATAGCAAAGCTGTGACGGATTCCGTCACAGAAGACATAACTTCCATAGAAGAGAACATGCTTAAGCTTTCAAAGACACAGAAAAAGAAAATAAAGCCTGATGTATATGCATCAAAGCTTCCGGTGATAATCGAAGAGCTGCGTTCACAGGATAAGCAGATAGTTAAAGAACAGGACTGGTATAAGTATACAGCGCTTACAACTGTTCCGGTTGCCGGAGCGGTGTATATGATGCTGCAGGGAGAAGAAAAGAATCTTAATAAGAAGAATTACTGCCTTGCAGCATTTAAGACTAATCTTGTATATACTGTTGTATTTATCATAATAGCATTACTGCTGTTCTTTACAGGAAGATATACTGGAAAAAGTAATGTAAGTTCTGAAAAGGCTATTGTATCGGATGAAAGAAATATTGATGATGATATGCATGAAAATGACATAACAGATGTTTCAGAACATAATTCATTAAGCAGTTCTGAAACGATAAAACAATCAGAGTATTATGCATACAATGAAAGTTCAAAGACACTTGATATTACAGTGGATGGTGTAAAGATGACATATCCGGTGACAGCTAAGCAGCTTAAATCTACAGGATATACATATATGTCACAGGCATCACAGCCGCATTCACAGGCGCTTATGTCATCTTACAGCAGTACATCCGGAACTAAGATTGCATTGACGATTACACTGTCAGATACAGCACAGGATGAAGTTAAGTGTAGTGAAATGCAGGTTAATTTTTCTTCAAACACTGAATTTCTTGGACTTACGAAAAAGTCTGATATAGATAAAGTAAGAAGTGTATTTGCAACTGCAGATAAGGAAGATATAACAGATTACAGCGACAGTACTAAGACAGGAAGCATTGTATACAGTGTCGGAATATTTAAGATATCAGTTTCCTTTAAGAATGGGGCTGTATCATCAGTAACAATTAAATAACCATTTATAAAATTAATATAAGAGAAAACAGGAGGATTTATCATGAGAGGAATGAAAAGAGAAATAGGAGCAAAGAAGAAGAAAAGACTTGTGGCAGTGATAGTAATAGCTTTAATATTAGCAGCTATTTCATTTTTTGCTGCAAAAGCCGGAATACCACGATTCAAAGGACTTGTATTCTATTCAGTATTCATTTTAATATCCGGCATAGGTGTATATACGGTATCAAAGCAGCCAGATGATGATAGACATTAATCGTGATTAACGGTTGAAGAAAACATAAATGATTTAAGATGGGAGATAAAGATTATGTATCAGAATATGGCAAATATGACATTTGATGCTAAAGAGAAAGAAAAAGTACAGATGATAACCAGGATAATCAGTATGGCGGTTATTGGATTGTTTGTATTTATAGTAATGTATTATCCACAGACTGCAGTGTTTGCTGCCGATGCAAGTGAAGGAGCGCAGCTTGTAAGTAATTCTATTGGCAAGGTGTACGACATGATGGCAGCATTTGTAAGTTCTGTCGGATCGATAATTGTTCTTTGGATGCTTTTCGAGATGGGTTTGGCAGTACAGTCACAGGAAGGAACTATGCAAGCAAATGGCATTAAGAAAGTTGGCGGCGGACTTGTAATGGTACTTGCGCCACAGCTAATTAGCGCACTTATCTAGAATATGTATATCTAAAGGAGCAGTTTATGGATATATTAGTATCACCTGTGGCGCTTGCTGCGCCACAGTGGGTAGTTGATCTTCTTAATGGTGGAGCAATATATGCACTTGCAGAGCAGCTTTGGCAGTTTGTCATGCATCTTGTGTATGCACTGCTTGGAATGGATATAACAGACTTTACAGCAGATGGAGCTGGAGCGTGGGAATACATTACGGATACAGTTTTTCCGTTATTCTTAGGCATGGGAGCAGTATTTCTTAATATGTTTGTTATGGCTGGCTTCTGTAAACAGGCAAGCAATCTGAAAGAAGGAATAACGATAGAAGCACTTATGGAATTATTCATAAAGCTTGCTGCAGCCAACATGCTCATGTTAAACAGTCTTGATATAATGCAGGAATTCACAAGCTTTGCAATAGCAGCAAGCAGGCTTCTGCTAGGAGATAATAGTGTGCCATCAATAGCAGGTGATGATTATGATGTCGGATTCAATCTTGCTATGTCATCACTGGGACTTATATATCTTATCATGGCAGGAGTATGTTCGATTTCAATTCTTATTGAAGTCGTAGGAAGATTTGTAAATCTGTTTATGCTCATAGGAGTAGCTCCGGTTGCACTTTCAACAATTGCTGGCGGAAAAGGCTTTGAACAGTCTGCTGCAAGCTGGTTTAAGAGCTTTCTTACAAGTACATTGCAGATTATTGTAATAGTAGTCGTGATACAGCTTGCAGCAAAAATAAACTGGAGTATAACAGCATACGTTGATTCAGGCGGTCTATCAAGTTGGTTTAACGGAGCAGTCGGTGTAGTTGCCTCACTTATATTTATGCCTTTATTGGCATCATGTGTAAAGCAGTCAGATAACTTCCTGCGGCGTGCTTTTGCATTGGGATAAGCAGAATGTTATATGAATAAAAATGTGACGGATTCCGTCACAAATGAATAAAAAAATAACAAGTAGTAATAAGTAAAAGTAGTTTGCAATATAGAACACGTAATATTAATAAAAGTAATAATAAGTATCAAAGGGTCACATATAAATGACAGGCAACATCATTTATATGTGTCCTTTTTTGGTGGAAAGGAAATAATGAGAGGAAATAATCTAAAGATAGATATAAATAAAGACTTTTTAAAAGAGTACAAGAATGACTTTTACAAGGGATTTTCAGTTACTGATATTGTACATATTCTTGCAGGCTTGTCAGTTTCAGCCGTAGTCATGTTAATCACTGTTATGTTATTTCACATAGATGTAGTATTTGCTGTTTATGTGTCAGTGCCTTTTGCAGCACCACTTATTCTTGCAGGCATATATAAGTACCAGGAATATCTTAGCCCTAAGGAATACGTTCGGGAAAGACAGTACACACAGAGTATTTCAAGAGTACATTATGAGACAGATGAGCCTGATACGACACGTTATTTTACTATGTATCACAGTAGTACACAAAAACAGTGGCGTGTTAATGATATTACAAAAATATTAAGAAAGAAGGTGGGATAATGGCACTGATATTTAACGCAACAAAAAAGCTGCAGGACAGCGTTGTACTTACAAGTCCTTCGCATGCTGGCAAGTATCCACAAAGCACAAGAGATGCATTATATATCCACAAAGCTAATAAGAGTGGAATATTCCAGATTGAAAAGAATGGCGCAAGAAAGCTGTATGACAGATGTTATGCATTTACCGATATCAATTATATTAATCAGGATAAGGATGAAAAAATACATGTATTGGAGAATCTCATGGATTTCTTTAAGTCAATGTCAATGTCCTTTAAGATTACAATCGTAGACGAATATCAGGATATGAATAAATTCATAGATGATATTTTCGTAAATAAAAATGATGATGAGTACCCGGTCATATCTTCAGGAATAAGGCAGTGGATTGACGAAAAGAAAGAAGAAGCAAGAATATACGATATAAAACGCATATTACTTCTTACACTGACAGTAAGAAGCAGTTCATATGATGAAGCAAGAAGTTATTTCCTTGGAATGGATACAGAGATTGAAAGAGCATTTGCGGCATTTAAAAGTAAAATTGTTCCACTTAATGGAGAGCAGAGACTGGAAATAATCGACAGGTTCTTTTATAAGGAAGATGCAGGAGCACCTTACAGTTTTGAAAGTGATGCATTATATGATGTTATTCCGGTATCAATAGATAATTATAAGGATTTTATGATATTCAATAAGAATCAGTATGTATCAGTACTATTTGCAAGAAGATTTGATACATCAGTGGATGCAAATAAAGCGATATATACATTATCGAACAGGGAATATCCTTCTTTCATAACGATTGATTATGCTCCGGTGGCACATGATATAACAAAGGATGCCCTAAAGAGTATGTTTGGCAATAATGAAAGAGCAATATCACAGGAAGCTGATGCAAAGAAGAATAATAACCAGGCAATAACAGGGATATCCTATGCCAAGAAAAAGAAACGTCAGGAACTGGAACGTTATATGGATCAGGTAGATGATGATTCAGAAGAATGTCTGATGGCAGACCTTGTGATAACTGTAACAGCTGAAAGTGAGGACGAGCTTGTAAGAAGAATAGAAGCTTTGCAGGCACAGTCGAAAAAACTTGGGATAACACTTGATACATACAATCAGGTGCAGCTTAAGGCATTCAATACAGCACTGCCTATGGGATGCCGACAAGTTAAGAAAATGCGTCCATTTCTTGCAAGTTCCCTTGTGGCAATGCAGCCTTTTTATTCTAAGAATCTCGTAGAAAAGGGCGGAATATTCTACGGAACAGATACAACAACACAGCAGCTTGTATTTGCTAACAGAAAGAAGCTCGATTCACCTCACGGTGTAGTTATTGGCAATACCGGTTCTGGCAAGTCAATGTTCATAAAAATGACGGAAATATCACAGGTGCTGTTATCAAGCGATGATGATATCCAGATAATAGACCCGCAGAATGAAACACAGTTCATATGTGCCTTATATGGTGGTAAGTTCCTTGATATGACACCGCGAGGTGACATACATGTCAATCCTATGGAAATACCTTTAAGTGTATTCGAGAGCAAATCAGACAAAGTAAGACAGACATTTATATCATCTGTCACCGGATGGGCAAACAGCTTTACAGAGGCAGTTATGAAGAATATGGCATATACAGCAGAACATAAGGCATTTGTAACTGATGCAGTAGCTAATGTATATGACAGAACATTTTCTGCAAAGAAGCTTGTGCAGCCGACAATAAAAGATGTAAGAAATGAACTTATAAGAATGGAAGAAGAGTCTGAATATGATGTAGATAAGCGTATTATACATATGATGACTAATTCACTTAAACCTTTTACTGAAGGCATATATGATATGTTTGCATATCCCTCTGATATAGATATAAGCAGAGAAAGACTTGTATCTTTCGGTCTTAACAACATACAGGATGATGTCTGGCAGCCAGTAATGACTACAATAATGTTTTTCCTGACTAATAGAATTGAATTTAATCAGGAACTGCAGAGAGCAACAAGATTTATAGTTGATGAGTGCCAGTATGTAACTAAAAGCATATCTACAGGTGATATTCTGCTTAAGGCAGTATTGACTTATCGTAAGTTTGGTGGCATATGCACAATGGCATTTCAAAATCTTGCACGAGTAGTAATGAGTGAAGATTTAAGAGATATGCTTGCTAACTGCGGATACAAGATGTTTTTCAAACAGGAAGGCGCTGATGCGATAGCATTATCAAAGATACAGAATTTAACGGATATAGAGTATGAAGCATTATCTAACGATTCAAAGGGTCGGAGCGTGATGGTGTGGAATGGAAAGGTAATACTTCTTGATGCATTTATGAAAAATACTAATCCACTATATGAGTCTTTCTCAACAAATTTCCATGAAAAAGCGGCCGCAATGAAACTTAAAAATCCAGAACAGAAAGAGTAAAGTTATGGCTATCAGGTTATCAGGAAAAGGCATAGGTCTTAGCAATAAAGGCATAGGAAGAAGAAAAGATTATGTTGAAAATCCGGTGGAAGATATAATTGTATCTTCTGGCATACGTGTTAAAAGGTATGACAGGGAAAAATTAGATATAAATAGTTATTTATCAAGGGAAGATGCTGAAAGCTTTAAGAGAATGCCTCCGGCTAAAAGACAGCAGATTATATATGAATTTTCACATTCAGCTGAATATAAAAATATGGAAAAGCTGCTGGAAAACTATAAGCCAGAGAATGATATAAAAACAAGTATATGTGTACATGAACCAGTAAGGACTAAGAAGATAAGATACAATGAAGATTATATGTATTCAGTACCGGTAAGAAATAATTTCAGATCAGAAAATAGAAGTTATGATATACCGGAAAGTAATGCCGGAACAATACATCTGTCAAAGGAACAGAAACTGGATCATGAAAATATGACTGACAGAATGCATGATACAATTCAGGAAAATCATGATGAAGTAACCAGTTATAGAGAAGCCACTCATGTACAGGATGGTATGTCAGATGCTTATAATGAACTTTCTGTAACTGATATGTCAGATGATGTTTTATCATCATCGGCAGATAATACGTTTGATAAAAGTGCGAAAAGTAAACGTAAAAGAACAGCAAGAATAAGATTATCAGATGAAAAAAATACAGATAATAATTCTTCAGGAAGTGAATATGAAAATAACAGTTCATATGCTAGCAGCAGTGATAGTAATAACAGTAATAGCAATAAAAGTAATAGCGGCCACGAAGGTCATTCGTCAGAAAGAACACATCATGAATATTCATATACTGAAAGTCAGACGTATCAGGCAGAAAATGTTAATACGGCAACTGAAACAGCAGGAACAGCAACTGAAACAGCAGCTGAAGGTGCAGAAGCAGCCGCAGGTGCTTCATCAGCAGGAACATCTGAAATTGTAAAGGCGGCCGAAAAAGCAGTAAAAAAATATGCAGATACTATTCAACAGGCAGTTGAACAGGACAGCAATGACAGAGGAGTGCCTAAAGAGATTCCTGAAAATGAATCAATAACAACAGCAGCATCAGGGATAATGAGTAAATTAACTACTACTGCAATTACTATGGGTGCATTTGTAGCGACATATTTTAGTACAGTTATTTTCCAGGTGATAGCAATAATATTATTTGTTGCAGTTATAGCTGCACTTGTTATATCAGTTATCACGTCTGTTGCAGGAGTTATAACTAATACAGTCAATAAAGTGTCGAATGGTATAAGGATGTATATGCTGTCGGAAAATACAATAAGCTATTCACAGGATTTAAGCGAAGCTGCCGATGATAATGAGATACTTAATTATGTGAATTATCTAATGGCAATAATGGAAGTTGAATCACATGGGAATGGAAATGATCCTATGCAATCAAGTGAATCGGCCGGACTGCCACCGGACAGCTTTGATAATCCAAAAGATTCAATCAACCAGGGAGCGTATTATTTTGCGTGCTGTATCAGTAAGGCAAATGATGAAGGCTGTGATTTGATGACAGCAGTACAGGCTTATAACTTTGGAACTGGTTTCATTAACTATGTAGCAGATAATGGTGGCAAGTATACACTTGACCTTGCTATAAGTTTTGCTGAAGAATATTCAGACGGAATGCAGGTAGATTACAGTAATCCTATCGCCGTAGATTATAATGGCGGATGGAGATATGCATATGGAAATATGTTTTATGCACAATTAGTTAATCAGTATATATACAGTTATGAGGATGATGCAGTGCAGAAAATAATTGATGAAGCAATGAAGTATTATGGCTGGGAATATACATGGGGCGGCAGTAATCCGGATGAAGGATTTGACTGCTCAGGATTAGTGCAATGGTGTTATGCTATTGCTGGTATTGAACTTCCAAGAACGTCAAGAGAACAATGGGACTGGTGCGAAGAAATATCAGTTGATGATATTGTTCCTGGTGATCTGTTGTTCTATCAGAATGAATCTTCCGGCGGAGAGATAGGACATGTTGCAATTTATATAGGAGATGGCAAGGTTTATGAAGCAGGTGACCCGATAGGCGTGTATGATAATAACGATTCATGGCATCAGTATAATCTGTTGCACGCAGGACGTATAATTCATTTTGAACCGGATGAAAGTTCAGAAGAATAATAATAGAAATGTGACGGAATCCGTCACAAATATTTACAAATAAGAATTACCTGAAAGGAAAAATAAAATGATGGAATTAGTATTAGATAAAATTGATTTTGAATATGAACTATATTTTATGGACATGATGAAGAGCACAAAGGAAAATATATTTGCAAAGAGCAGGGAGATTGAATTAAGAAAATCAATCGTCCTGTTTTTAAAAAATAATGTACATAACAATAAGGATATAAACTTAACAAAGATGACAACATCAAACAGTCTTACAGATGAATTCTACAGATATGTTACAGATCATGAAGATGTTGAGAAAGAGGAAGCAATGAACAGATATCTTTGTAAGTATTATATAAAGTGAAAGATAAGATGAATGTATGCATGAAAATCAGCAAGAGAATATCTGACAATGATAAATGGCATAATGAAAATTTACAATTTCCTGAAAATAAAATCGTGAGTTCTGATTTTTAAAATCAGAATTTACGATTATATTTTTTTTACATAACCAATTTATAAAATGTAAAAATAAAAAATAGAATTTCTAAAATCGAAAAATACGAATTATAAAAATGGAAAATTTAAAATCAGGAAAATCAGAAATGACAGAAACAAAATTGAAAAATTAGTTTCTGTTATTTGGGAAAGTACAGGTGAGAAAAATATGATTTTGAGATGTGTAAATGAAAAATGTGATTGCAAAAATTGTAAATGTCTGTGTGCCAGATTTGCCAAAAGGGGTATTAGGGAGCTCCCTAACAAGTCCGCAAACCACTTTTTAAGTGGTGATTTTGTATTACAAAATGCGTATCTTGCAAATACATAACAGAGATTTTAGTGGAAAAGTGCATCATTGTGGCAAAAAGTGCATCACAACTGCCACAGCCAGGTAGATACTGGTGCCACAGCTGTTCGGTTAGTTGTGGCAGTTTTGTGGCAGTGGCAATAGTTGTGGCAGTTTTGTGGCAACTAATATTTTCATGAAATACAAAAAGGAGTGTGATATTTATGTCAGTATCAATAAGAATATCAGATGATACATATGATGAAATTATGGAATTAAAGGCAAAGAAAGTAAGTATTAATAAAACAGTGGATATGATACTTAAACTAGCTCTTAATGGAATTGAAAAATACAGAATAAATTTTGAGAATTCAGATGATGATGAAAATGATGATGACGATTTTCCAGAAAGAATAAAGAAAATATCTGAATGTATTTTTGAAGAATTGAAGGAATGTGATGAAACATTAGAAGAGTCAGAAAGCAAAAATAATTATTCGAAAGATGATGAACTGGAAAATGAAAAATTAAAAAACGAGCTGCAGGAATTGAAAAATCAGATTTTGAATTCTGAAAAATCAGAAAAGCATTTTGAAAAAATTGAAAATGAACTTTCTGAAATTTCAAAACAGATTATTGCAAATCGTAAATGCATAAATGAAAAATTAATCAGCAGGGATGAAGATATTTTTTCTCCCAGTACAAATCTTAAGACATTGGTAACAGTCGAAAAGGAAGATATACATCTTGCAGTCTATGACAGAAAAGAATTTCCAATCTTATTGCCGGAGAATAAAAGTCCGTGGATGTACATGCAATGGATTGTATCGGACCGATTTAATTCTGCAACTCTTGTGCACAATTTTAATCCACTGGCAACGGCGGATCCTGAACATAATAAAATCATGATTGTTACTCCGTTAGGACTGCAAATCTGGTATGAGATGCAGGGAGACATGCAGGTATTAATGTATGCATGTGAAAGAAGACTTATGAAAACATTTAATAAAGAAAATGAATATCCTTTATGGTTTACAAAGGGAATACAGTTCACATATAAGTACGATTACCATTACAATCAGAAATTATATGATAAGCAGGATGAAATAAATGAAGAGAGAAGAAAGAGAGGTTTATATGAGTTTGAGTGTTTCAGATTTTAATAACAAGATTACAAAAGCAGAGAAAGAGATAGATGTTCTTCAGGAAAAAATTAATAAGAAAAAGAAAGAGATTGCAAATCTTAGAAAGCAGAAACATGTACAGGAACTTAAAGAACGTACAAAGAGAAATGAGAAAATAGTATCAGCACTTGAAGAAAAAATTGGCGGCGGCATATCAGAAGAAATGATAAATCAGTTTGTTGAATTTCAGAAAATGAATTCTGAAAAACAGGAAGAAGAAAATTCTGATATTAAAGAAAGTGATTCAGAAATTGTTAAATCAGAAAATGGTAATATTGGAAATGATAATTCTGAAATAGAAAAATATCAGAATGAAAATTATAATACGGACAAAACAGATTCTTATTAAAATTAGGCGGTGATGTTATGAAAAGAAATAAGAATCCTGATGGATACAGAAATAAAATGCTGCAGGTCAGACTTACAGAAGTTGAGGCTGCAGCATTTCAGATTCTGTATCATAAAGCTAAGATTGATAATGATGGACTGCTGGTGAGTGATTTCATCCGCCAGCAGCTTCTGTATGAAAATGATGATAAAAGACTTAAAGAAATATTTAATGAAATAAGAAAAATGCGTACAGAATTTCATCAGGCACAATTAGCTCTAAGGCAGTTAGAGGATATTGCATCCAGAGAATATTTCACAGAAGTCATGAATGATATCGAACATAAGATTGATAATCTTAAGAATGAAATGGAGATGATGAATAGTGGCAACAACAATACTGAAGAATTTGAAGGAAGCGAAGAATAGGAAACCATCCCAGCATTTACATAATGCAATCAATTACATAATGAATCCAGAAAAAACTGAAAATGGATTGTGGGTAGGAAGTAACTGTGGGATTACATCGCAGGAAATATATGATGCAATGATGACAACAAAAAATGAATATAATAAAACATGGGGACGGCAGGGATATCATTATGTAATATCATTCAAGCCTGGTGAAGCAGATGAGCGAACATGCTTCAATGTTGCAAAGGAGTTCTGCGAGAAATATCTGGGTGATGGATATGAATATGTATTTGCAGTTCACAACGACCACGCACATATGCATGCACATATAGTATTTAATTCTGTTGGCAGATACGATGGCAGCAAGTACAGATATGTAAATGGCGACTGGGAAAAGTATATACAGCCTGTTACAGATGAAATAACAGAAAAGTATGGATTATCACGTCTTGAATATGACAAGAGTGATAAGCGTGCCGGACGTTCTTATGCAGAGCATAAAGCAATAAAAGCTGACAAATTCACATGGAAAAGCATCATACGTCTTGATATAGACATGGCAGTATCAAGAGCAGAAAGTCTAGAAGAATATTATTCTGAAATGGAACGTATGGGTTACCAGATACGTATAGGTCATTCAGAAAAACATGGCGAATATGCAGCATATTCACATCCGGCGATGAAAGAAGTGAATGGAAGAACTTCTAAAGCGGCCAGAAGAGATTATATCCTGGGAGATGATTACACAATTGCAGGAATAAAGAAAAGACTTGCAGAAAAAAATAATAGTAAAGGAAATGAAAAACAATATAGAAGATCAGATAAAGTATATGCAGAAAAGCTGAATACGATAAGTGAACACAGAAACCAGTCACGTTTCCAGGCTTGTGCAGTCTTAAGATATAATCATGCAAGACAGTATCATTATTTCGATATGCAGCTTAAAGAACAGATACAGGTAAGAAAGGATCTGTTAGAGATAGATAAAATCAGAGATGAATGTAATTATATTCTGGATAATGATATAAAGGATATAAATACGGCAAGGGAAAAGCTTGTGCAGTTAAAAGATGATATTAAAAATACAAAAGCAGCGTCAGAGGATGCTGCTTTTATTGATGCTGCATATAATGAAGACGAAATCGGAGTAAGAAATGAATATTATGAACTGTATAACAAGTTGATGAATGCAGACAGTGATATGACTGATGAAGAATATGAAAGCATATCTGACAGGCTGGAAGAATATGAAGAGCAGTATCCTGATATATTATCAAATATCCAGTATCGGACAGTGAATGAATATCAGGACAGACTTAATGCATTATATGAAGAAAAACGTATACTTACCCGTATCATAAAAGAAGAGGAAGCATTTGAAAATGTGACGGAATCCGTCACACTCAATGAGAAAATAGAAAAAAACAATAATAGCAATGTTAAGGATAATGCTGTTCTGAAGGATACAGAAAGCAAACAGGAAGATATAAAGAGAATATAGCATTACAGAAATAAATAACAATAAAGGAGACAGACAGCATGGAACAGATATTAATTGTAGCAGATGATTCTGAAACAGATATAAATGATAATGAAATGGCAGACAATAATGTGACGGATTCTGTCACGAAAAAAGAAAGTATGAGTGAAACAGATAAGAATAACTTAAAGCAGACAGTAAGTTATCTGTGTGAGTTATATAAGATAAGTTCTGCAGGAATGGATAAAGTAATTAATGATAGAGTACATGACAGCGTAACAGCAAGATATTTAATCACAGCTGTTACTACATTGCGTAACAGCAATTTTATAGTTGATATGTTTATGCACGCATCCAGGGATGAAGATGTAATGGAACAGCTTAATGCTGCAATCATTAACTTATATGCATCTAATGATAAATTACACAATGATATATCAGATGCAGTTGTTAAAGTTAATGGCTTGAAAAGTGAGAATGATGATATCAGAAAAGCATTTGAAACAGAAATCAAGGCTGCATTTGAAAGGGAAAAGGAAACTACAAAGGAGCTTATAGAGCAGTATAAAGTGTCAATCGAGGCTAAGGATAAGACATATACACTAATAATGCGTAACAATAATGAAATAAAGAAAGAGAACAGTGAATTAAAGGAACAGCTTAATAAGCTTAAGGTCAAGAATGATGAACTTAAAGCTATGATGACTTTACAGGCAAAGAGCAGTATGACAGACAGGGATATTCATTTATCTGGAACAGCAAATGAAAAGGAAAAATCCGGATTACTTAGTATATTCAGGAAAGACAGAAATAATAGGAATAACAGTATATCACAGCATATTGATGAATTTATATCTGAGATATTGTCAAATAAAGATTTTTCTAAGGAACAGAAAGATTATCTTATGAGCTGCGTTGAAAGTGGAATGTCTTACAATGAAGTTAAGAGAATAGCAAAGAAAGATCTGGATGTTGATATGATGAAAAGGCTTGTAAGATATTACAAAAGTAAATAACTTTCAAAATTGATACTGCAACTAATTAAACGATACGAAAAAAATATAAAAATGGCACTAGATGGCAGTAATTATATGTGCTATAATATACTTGCGTGAAAAGGATTTGAGGCAGATGTAACAATCTGTTTCAGGTCCTTTTTTTGTACCCAGAAATTAAAATGTGACGGAATACGTCACAAATGCAGGAGGACTTATTTATGGTAAGAAAAAGTGAAGTAAGAAAATTATTTGAGGATGGAACGATAAAAGGATATCTTCCACCGGAGATGGCAGGAACGAAAATCTATGTTGATAACATGGGTAACTATACAGGTGTTACATTTGTAGAAGCATCTGATGCAGCAGGAAAAGCGTTACCGATACTTAACCTTGATAAGCTGTATGAATCAGTTAAGGATTGTGCAGATATAGTAGAAGCTGGTGGTGCGGCCGCAGCAATAGTAATGCAATTCAGGAATAATACTTATGTTCCTGATATTGATTTTTCGGCTTTGCCAGAAATGCTAAAGGATTATGACAGAATAAGTGACAGAGTATATCTAGCAGCTGTATCGCCATCTTATAAGAATGAAAGAACTGCTATATATGATGTAGAAGGAATGCATTTTGTACCGAAGCTGTTACTTGCACAGCATGACGGAGACAGTATAACAACTGTTATACCAAAAGCAGCCATAAAAGATATGGGATTCACGGAGAAAGAATTCTTTGATAAAGTATCTGTAAATACAAAGAATGTGTTAAAACCTGAAATACGTGATATGTATAACATTCTTAAAGATTACAATAATAATCAGTTGGATGTGACTTTAGAAGAGATAGATACACAAATGCTTGTTGTAACATCTGAAAACAAAGTCAAAGGAGCAGCTGCACTGGTTTTGGATGATGCGATACTCAGCAGGGTTGCAGATAAGTACAAAGGTACTAATTTCTATGTGCTTCCATCGTCAATAACAGAAGTAATTACAATGCCAGCAATAAATGAAAATGCATATGAGATAGCATTTATGACACAGATGGTAGAAGAGGTTAATGAAACAGAAGTAGCAGCTGATGAATTACTATCATATAACGTATATCATTATGATGCCAAGAATCACAAGTTGGAAAAAGCAACTGATTATTGCATAAATAAACAACTGGAACTTGAACATATGAATATGCCAAGAGCTGATGAAGAACTTGACCAGCAGTTATTAAATGAAAAGAATAATAATATAAAAATGTAAAGTGATATTCCTTAATGCAGGGATATCACTTTTTTGTTACGCAGTTATGGAAAGTCTGTGTTATGAGAAATAATGAATTAGAAAATGGTTAATTACTTATTAAGAAAATACAGGCTTTCTTTTGCTGCATATAACGTGACGGATTCCGTCACATAAGGAAAGGAAAGAGGCATATGAAACCAAGTGATAACAATTATGGAAGTCTTATTGTGAAACTTCGGGAAAAACATAATATAACCCAGGATACTCTCGCTAATATACTGCTTATAAATACAGATATGCTGAATACTGTGGAAAAAGGGCAGGCGCAGCTTACGGATTCGCAGCTTAATATGTGTGCAAACATTTTCGATGTATCTAAATTTGCATTAGAAAATGGAGAGATAAGACCACGTGTAAAACATGCAGAATTGCAATTCAATCTTGATAAATTGATGGAGCAGTATAAAGAAGCTGTTGAAAGCCAGGCATTTATGCTTGAAACAATACAGGAATTAATACCGCAGCAAAGATATAAAGCACAGTATTCAGATATGAAAGAGTATGATATATATGGCTATTTTGTGTTTGATACAAAAGAACAGGATTTTGTAAGAGATAATAACAATACGCCGGTAAGGTATGACACAGCAAAGGATGCACTTGAGGCGGCGAAAAAAATGGATGCGGCATATAAGAAAGAAGATAAAGATATATCAGTTAGAGACACTGCAGAAAAAAATGTGACGGAATCCGTCACATCAGATAATGATAAAAGTGCATCACAGGAAGATATGTTTAATAAAGAGAACATTATTTCTTTAGATGATAATGTTGAGGAAACGTCAATGAAACTTTAGAAGATATAAATATATTATTGTGACGGAATCAGTCACATTTTTAATTTGAATAAAAGAAAGGATGATCAGATATGAATACAACTGATGGAATATATGCTGATTTCAGAAAAGTTGAACAGGGCATGAAACTTTATATGAAATTATCGCAGCCGGTGGCATATGCAACTATTAAGCTTATACAATTCCTTGCCAGGGCAGCGAAAGAAAATATTTTTGATAAAGATATGGTAGAGAATTTTTCAAAATTTATAAAGGCAACTAATGGTGAGTATACAATATACAGAATGCCTTATATAAATGAGTTATCAAGAGAGCAGGCAGTAGAAAATGCAAAAAATTATTTTGATACGGCTGGAATAAAGTACTGCGTTATGGATTCGGTAAATAATAATGATAAGGCGCTACATATAAGTGTGGCAAGAAAAGATGAACAGAAATTCAATGTAATGTTTACAGATTATCTTAAAGAACAGCTTTCAGGTGGGAAAAAGACAGCAGATGATCTTATGAACCTTACGGATGGAAGAACAACTATTATATCTATTCCAGATGCGGCACTTGATATCATGAAAGATGCACTGGCAAAAGTGAATGCAAATTTTGCGGAATTGCCTGACCTTATACCGGATGATGGAGAAAAGCAGTTAAGAATAGCAAGTGCAGATATTAATATAACAAAAGAATGTTATGAAGCATATAGAAGATCAATAATGAAGAAACAGCCAGAAGCATCTGATATTCCTGATATGAAAATATTCAGTGAAGAAGATTATATTGATACTGCCAGAGAAACACCTACTGAGTATATCAAGGATGCGCTATCTGAGGAAATGAGTGAAAAACTTAAGAAATATGAACAGATGGATTCAGGAGAGATGGAAAAAGAGGTAATGAAATGGGAATTTGAAATTAAAGATTCCAAATGCATGGAATGTCAGGCGTTAAGGGCAAATATGGCATATACAGAAATATCAATCGACAGACAAACGCTTGTAAGAGGAAATAGCAGTTCTCTAATTATAGATTTAGAAAATAAGTTTCCTAACTATTTTTTTGCACGAATTCCTGGTACGTATGGAAAAGGAATACAAATACTTATGCTTCCTAAAAATCAGGTGTTTAAAGTAAATGGTGAAAAAAAAGAAAGATATATTGCATTTGCAAATAATCAGAGAAAAGTAAAAGTATTTAATTGTGATGGAAGCCGGGAATACGAATTATCATCTGGAAAAGCTTTGCATGACATCTTCGATGAACATGGTAAGCAGAAAAATATGCAGAAAGATTTGAATAAGTCAGTTACATCTGTATTTGAAAATGTAGTGCCTAAAGCTGCTCCTGTTAAATAGAAGAATAAAATATTTCTACTCATGTTAAATAAAAATGTGGCGGATTCCGTCACCTATGGAAAGGAGCAGCTATGAAGATTAATGATAATAAGCTGAATGTATATAAAGAACTGGCAAGGAAATGTGAAAGCTATGATACATTTGCATGGATAATCGGATTGAAAGAAGACTGGATGTCGGATATGGATATCAGCCAGGCTGAATCCGAATTGAAAGATATATATTATTCTGTACATGTGAATGAAGAAGAATATATGTCTAAATATGGAAAGATTGTAAATGAAATAAATGCCTCAGAAGAGTATGTATCTGATAATGAAAAGATAGCTGCCGGAATCAATTCACTGACTAAAGACTGGTCAGCAGAGCGATGGGATAAAGCAGCCAATGAAGGAGCTGTATTGGATACATATGATGAACAGCGTGACTTTCTAAGAGCAATGTTTCCTGATGCCGATAAAGAAAGACTGCGTAAATTATCATATATATTTAATGAAACAGAGAAAGCGTTTCTTGAAGAAAACACGGCTGAATTAATTGAAAATAACATGAAAGCAGTGTGACGGAATCCGTCACGAATGTAAGGACAGATATAAATGTCTGTCCTTTTTATTTTACCTAAAAAACTGATTGTTAAAATTAAATTTTAAGAAAGAGGTATTTATGGGAATAAAGCAGGAAGTGGATTTTAAAGGGTTAAAGAACATTATTAACAATATGCAGGATAGTACAATTGTAATAGTTGATTTAAGAAGTTCAGTATCAGATGAAAATGTGACGAAATCCGTCACAATGAAAAGAGGCGATAATAATGGCAGAGATTAATCATTATTTATCAGAAGAAGATGCATTCCAGCTTGATACTGTGGCTGTAAGACTTGTAAAAACAAGAGAACCACTTACATCAGAAGAGCCACTTACTTCTGCAGATGCAGTTGTTAGAGCATTGGCAAAAGAAATGTCTGATTATGACAGGGAAGTTGTAGGTGTTATTAATTTTGATTCAAAGATGCGTCCTATAAATGTTAATTTTGTATCGGCAGGTACACTTAATTCATCAATAGCACACCCAAGAGAACTGATGAAATCAGCTATATTATCAAATGCTGCATCCATGATGATGATACACAATCATCCAAGCCAGGATGTTACACCAAGTAAGGCAGATGTAGAGATTACAGATAAGATGATGAAAATATGTGATGTAATGAATATCCCTCTTCTTGACCATATAATAATAGGTGGCTATGGAGAAGAGTATTTCAGTTTCGCAGATAAAAAGGTAATGCCAGTAATAAATACACGATATAAAGATGATTATATGAAATTGGATTTCCCAAGTGTAGCAGAGAATAACAATCGTTCAGATGAATATGTTATGGAACATAATACAGCCTATAAGACTTCTGATGGTAAAGATAAATCGGATAAGATAAAGGAAATAACAGAAAAGCTTGAACAGGGAGTGAAGGAAGTATTTGAAAGTGAGAAGTATAAAAGCTATCTGAATACATTATCGAAATTCCATAATTACAGTTTGAATAATACATTGTTGATTGCAGCACAGAATCCTAATGCAACACTTGTGGCAGGATTTAAGTCATGGGAGAAAAATTTTGACAGACATGTTAAGAAAGGCGAAAAGGGGATAAAGATACTTGCTCCATCACCATACACGAAAAAGATACTTGTGGAAAAAATAGATCCAATATCAAAAGAAATTATGTTAGATGGAAATGGTAATCCTGTAAAGGAAGAAACAGAAGTGAAGATGACAGCTTTCAGAATTGTATCCGTTTTTGACGTAGAACAGACTGCAGGAAAACCATTACCAGAATTAGGCATAGTAGAACTTAATGATAACGTAAAAGAATATAATGTATTTTTTACAGCATTAAAAGAGAGTTCATCATTGCCGGTTGAATTTGAGAATATTCAAGGTCTGGCAAAAGGGTATTTCAGCAATGCTGAACAGAAGATAGTTATTAAAGAAGGAATGAGCGAAAGTCAGACTGTAAAAACAGCAGTTCATGAGCTTGCACATGCCATATTACATAACAAAGAGAATAATGAGGAAGGAGCACAAAAGGACAGACATACTAAGGAAGTTGAAGCAGAAAGCGTTGCATATACAGTATGTCAGCATTTCGGAATAGATACCTCAGATTATTCATTTAGTTACATTGCAGGATGGAGTTCTGGCAAGGAGATCAATGAGCTTAAACAGTCTTTGGAAACAATACAGAAAACTGCATCTGAACTTATTTCAAGTATAGAAAGCAAGATACCTGAAATAAGAAAGAATATGCAGATGAATGCAAATGTGACGGAATCCGTCACATTTGTAAGTGAAGAGCTATCAGAGAATGAAAGTCATGAATTACTTATGTCAGGAGGTGTATCAGAGGATGAACCAGATGAACAATATGGAATGGTTATGTAACAGATTAAATAAAATCATAAACATCAAACGTGACGGATTACGTCACATAGAAGAAAGGTGGTATAATCATGTTAAAAAATAGAAAAATATCTTATAAAGTATATCTTGTACTGCTTGCCGCAGTAATGTTATTCAGTCTGTTTTTTGCTGGAATTTTCAGCTATGAAGATACAAATATACTGAACATACCGGATAAATTATCAGAGCTTGCCGGACATTTCTGGCAGTACAATAGATATTTTAATAAGTATACATTACAATGCCTGGGCTGGGGTTTTCTCGCCTGGATTTTTTTGTGTTATGTAATAATGGACAAAATGCGAAACTGGCAGAGCCATATCGCATACGGATCTGAAGACTGGGGCGATGCCGAAGATGTCACAAAAAGACGTGCAAATAAAGATGAAAACTATAATAGAATTATATCTAAGAATTTAAGAATAGATACGCAGGGAAAGGGTAAAGCCTCAAATAACAATATGGTAGTTGTTGCCTCTTCCGGTAAGTTTAAAACTACATCGGTAGTAGTACCTAATCTGTTATCAGGTGGTGCTAATAAGATTGTTTTAGATGTAAAAGGCGAATTGATGCGTGATTATGGATTATATCTTAAGGAAAAAGGATACACGATAAGATGTCTTAACCTTAAATATCCTGAACAATCTGACAGGTATAATCCATTTGAGTATATTGAAACAGAAGAGGACATAATAAAGCTCATTGCTAATATCCAGAAGTCAATTACCCCACCAGATGCAATGAAGGGTGAACCTTTTTGGGACGATGGTGTTGCTTTGTATCTCCAGTCATTATTTTATTATGAATGGTGGTATGCGGAAAAAGAAGGCCGGACAAAAGAATTTAATAATGTGCTTATATTAGTAAATCTTGAGGCACAGAAGGATCTGTCTAAACCTGTTGAAAAAGGCAAACAGCCGGTTACTATGCTGCAGACTAAAATGGATGAATTAGCAGATGAAGACAGCCCAGATAATCCAGCAGTAAGAGATTACCGTAAACTTAAAGATGGTGCTGCTGAAACAGTACGTTCTATTATTATTATAACGAACGCTAAACTTAAATTGTGCGAAACAAAAGCACTTAAGCGTATATTTGAGGAAGATGATATGCATCTTAAAGAATTTGCCACAGGTGTTGGTGGCACGCTTGAAAAACCTAATAAAAATAAATTGATTATATTTTTATGCGTAGATGATTCAGACCAGTCATATAATTTTGTATGCTCAATGCTTTATTCACAAGCATTAACTATTCTTATGAGAATGGCAGATAATAATCTGGGTGGTTCACTGCCAATACCATTAGAGTTGTGGTTAGATGAATTCTATGCTGGAGCAAGACCGGCAGACTGTGCACAGCTCATGGGTGTTATCAGGTCACGAAATATAAGCATGATACCAATATTGCAATCAGTAAGTCAGCTTAAAGATTTGTATCAGGGCGAAAAAGCAGAGATTATCCACGATAACTGTCCTATATTCTGGTTCGGCGGTTGTGGCCAGGGTGCTATAGAAACGCAGAAGGCAATTTCCGAATTACTTGGTAAAGCAACTGTAGATATTGCAAGCGATGGAAGTAATGGTAATAATAGAAGTAATAACTATCAAAAAGCAGGCCGAGAACTTATGACTCCTGCAGAGGTTAAGAATATGAATAAACATAACTGTATAGTTTTCCTGGAGGATGAAAGACCAATTTTTGACAGAAAGTCGCTTCCATGGGAGGGCAACCCACTATTTAAACATGCAATGCAGCTTAATAAAGAGTCAGGTGTTGGCGGATATATTGTAGAGCCAAAGTCTATGATAGATCCACATACTGGAGAGTATGTAACGATACATAATTCAATAAATATAGAAGAAACAAGTGAAATACCAGAAGGTGTAAAACCTATAGATATTTTCAGTGATGAATTTCTACATATGAATTTCACATATAAAGAACCTGCAGATAGTGATATAAGTGATGAATTAAAGAGATTATATGCACTTGAATCAAATTTTAATAAAAAGGAGCAGAGAAGAAAAACAGCAAATAAAGCAAACAAAAATGTGAGGGCATACGTCACATCTGAAAACAGCAATACAGATAAGATGGATAAGATAGATAACAAAGACACATCAGACGATATTCCGGATAGTATTGAAGATGGAATAATTCAATACTTCAGCCATATGAATGAGAACCAGCGTAAACTTATACAGGCTGCAATAGAAAATGGCATGCCTGATATGTTTATAAGACGGATGTTCAGAATGGACTATGAAAAGATGAAACAGTATTATGATTCATATTTTGTTGAATAACTGATTAAATGAATAGATGAATTAATTATATGTCAATCTGTGTATTATATATAAATGCAAATACATAATACATAGATTGACATATAATAAAAACAGTAATAATATGATTGATATAAAAGTCAAAATATATTATTCTCTATAAACTGTCATAAAGGTGGGGTGATATTATGAGGGGTTATAGTCAGTTGAATCGTAGAAAAAGGATTCGTCTTGAAACATTATTCGGTTTAAAATTACCAAAATATGAAATTGCAAAGTTAATGGAATGCAGTTTGAAAACTGTGTATAACGAATGGCACAAAGGCAAATATCTGCATACAAATTCTGATTTAACCAAGGAATGGAGATATTCTGCGGATAAGGCGCAAGATATTACAGATAAAAACGTGTCTAACAGAGGTACAGTTCCTAAGTTGCTAAAAGATAAAGCATTAGTAAAAGAAATAGAACATAATATATGTGATTTAAAATATAGTGTTGAGGTTGCAGTTGAAACAATTAAATCATCCGGACAGATGTACAAGTTTGACTGCACTGTGTGCACCAAGACTGTATATAACAGCATAGACAAAGATTTATTTCCACATTTGACGAATAAGGAGCTGCCTTATAAAAGAAATAAAAAAGTACATAAAAATAAAGTAAGAGTGCAGAAACGTGATTCTGCTGGAAAAAGTATAGAAGAAAGACCTGAAGATATTATGACAAGGGAAGAGTTTGGTCATTGGGAGATGGATTCTGTCATCGGTTCAAAGGGTAAATCAAAAAATACTTTATTAACTATTTTTGAGCGAAAGACAAGAAAGCCATATATATTTAAACAGGCGGATAAGTCTGCACCTTGCGTTGTAGCGGCATTAGATGAGCTAGAAAAACAGTTAGGAGATTCCTTCTATTCTATATTTAAAACTATTACGGTAGATAATGGAACAGAATTTGCTGATTGCAAAGGAATTGAGCGTAGCTGTATATATCCTGGGAAGAAAAGAACACAGGTGTATTATTGCCATCCTTACTGTTCGAGCGAACGTGGTTCAAATGAAAATGGAAATAGAATGATACGGAGATGTATACCTAAAGGATATAATTTCGATGGTATGTCTAAAAAGGAAATTGCAAAAGTCGAAAAATGGCTGGGTGATTATCCACGTAGGATGTTTGGCTTTAAATCGTCAAATGAGTTATATCTTGAGGAATTAAAACTACTGATTTGATAAAAGTTATAATTGAAGAAATTTTTAAAAGACTGACGTAAGCCAGTCTTTTTGTGATGCAAAAAAGTAATCATATATGCTATAATACCAGTAAATATGCGTGTTTCAAGCCTTATAATACATATACTAATAGTATGCTTAAATATTGTAAAAAAGTTGTAAAAAAAGCTTGCAATTTACAAAATATCTCAACTGGATAATTTGGTTTTGACATATTATCCGTCATAATTTATGCTATAATGTGCGTAAGCAATGAGCCGTGCAGGATAAAAGAATAAAAAAAGAACTGTGCTTGCACAAAGTACTTTTTTATTTTTTTATCCTATAGGGCGAACGCCCGACAGTGTAAGAAAGCATAGATTTCTTACACTTGCACGGTGGAGTATATAATTTATAATATTATATGCTTAAAAAATAAGAAATTAAGAAATATTAGAAACAGGAGTCTCACAGAATGAGTAAAATAAAATTAGGCTGTCACGTTGGAATGGCAGGAAAAGAAATGTTCTTAGCATCAGCTAAGGAAGCCGCTTCATATGGAGCTAATGTATTTATGTTATACACAGGTGCACCACAGAACACCAGACGTAAAGATATATCAGAGCTTAACATAGAAGCTGGCTGGGAATATGCAAGACAGCACGGAATTGAGGAAATCGTGGTACACGCTCCTTATATAATTAACCTTGCGAATACTGTTAAGCCAGAGACATATGAGCTCGCAGTTGAATTCCTTGAAAAAGAGATAATCCGTACAGCGGCAATGAGAAGCCGCATTATGGTGCTCCATCCGGGAAGTCACGTTAATGCAGGGGTGGAAGCAGGAATTGCACAGGTTATAAAAGGTCTTAATACAGTGCTTAACCAGAATGATGACGACGTTTATATTGCCCTTGAAACTATGGCAGGAAAAGGCAGCGAAGTTGGGCGTACATTTGAAGAACTAAAAGCAATATATGATGGTGTTGATAAGAAAGACAGATTAAGAGTATGCTTTGATACTTGTCACGTTAATGATGCAGGATATGATATTGTCAATCATTATGATGAAGTATTTGAAGAATTTGATAAGGTAATCGGTCTTGACCAGATAGCGGTATTTCATATTAATGACAGTATGAATCCATTGGGAGCACACAAGGACAGACATGCCAATATTGATAAAGGAAGTATCGGGTATGAAACACTTCACAGACTTGTACACGATGAAAGATTTATTGATGTGCCAAAGATATTAGAGACACCTTGGCTTGCCGAGGAAGGTTCAGACAAGAAGACAAAGCCACCATATAAAGAAGAAATAGAGTGGCTTCTTAAATAGTACCTCTTATAATAATTGTAGGGATAATGTAGAAAATAGTATTTGAAATAATAATATAGAAATGAGGCACAGTATGTTTATACAGGATGATAATACATATAATAACCTGAGAGAAAAGTCATTCTTGCAGTGGCTTGATGATTGCAGTAAGCACGAGGATATAGCTGTAAGAGGCGGCGTTAAGCTTGCTTATGAGTATGTAGAGATGCTTAACAATGAGATTAAAAGGCTCAAGGAACAGAATGAGTTAAAGAATGAATATTTAAAGAAAATATCAGGAAAGAAATAAAGAATTATGATAGCAATTGTAACAATTGATGATAATAACGGAATGATGTTTAATAAACGCAGACAGAGCAAGGATATCAGGCTTATTGAGAGGATTCTTGATATTGCAGGAACTAATAGAATATGGGTGTCTGAGTACAGCAGTCAGTTATTTGATACTTCTAAAGATAATATTATCGTGGATAATTCATATACAGAGGCACAGGCGCAAGATTACTGTTTTGTGGAAAATGTTGATATAAATGAGTTACAGGATAACATAAGTAAGATTTATGTGTATAAGTGGAATAGAAAATATCCGTCAGACGTTACATTTCCGGCAGCAATGCTTGATAATTACCAATTGGAAAATGTATCGGAATTTGAGGGTAATTCCCACGATAAAATAACAGAAGAAATATATATAAGGAGTAAGGTGTAATTATTGTGAAGTTATGTTAAATAGAATATTGTCAAGTAAAGAAAAAATTAATACGTCAAATAAGCGTCTATGTAAGGTACTGTCTGCATTAATTCTTGTCTTATCATTAGTATTAAGCTTAGCAGGCTGTTCAGGTGCTGATATTGCAGAAAGCATTAACCCGTCACAGAATGAGAGTACAACTGTACAGACTGATAAGGCAGGTGGCAGTAATTCCTCCAATAAGAATAATTCCGCAGATAAGAATGATACATTAGCGGCGGGAACGGATAGTGCGGACTGGCGTGCTACATTACCAGAATACAGTGACAGTCCATATGTTATAGTTAATAATAATGAACCATTTTTTACAGAAAATGATATGACAGTGGACTCTTTTGAGTATTATGGTGAGTTAGACGAGCTTGGAAGATGTACAGTAGCTTATGCAAGCATAGGAAAAGACTTAATGCCAACAGAGAAACGTGGCTCAATAGGTTCTGTAAAACCTACAGGCTGGCATACAGTAAAATATGATATAGTAGACGGAAAATATCTTTATAACAGATGTCATCTTATAGGTTACCAGCTTACAGCAGAGAATGCCAACAAGAATAATCTTATAACAGGAACGAGATATCTTAATGTTGATGGTATGCTTTTATTTGAAAATATGGTAGCAGACTATATTAAAGAAACTAATAATCACGTTCTGTACAGGGTTACACCGATATTTACAGGAGATAACCTGCTTGCAGATGGAGTACTTATGGAGGCTGAGTCTGTTGAGGATAATGGAGAGGGAATTTCATATAATGTATTCTGCTATAATGTCCAGCCTGGTGTAAAGATTGATTACGTTACAGGTGACAGTTCACTTGAATAAATTAGTATAAGAAATCAGTGGTAAGAAAAATCAGTGGTAAGAGAAATCTTATCACTGATTTTTTTGTAAATATTTTCCTGTGTGACTTTCGTGTGACCAGAATGGGTAATAATACCGCAGTAAAGTAAATAAAGAAAGGAAGCACTGTATGAAAGGTAAGCAAAAGATACTGTTGTTAGTGTGTTCTGTTATTGCAGTTGTGTCAGTCAGTTGTATGGCTGCATACGCTTTGTTAAAGACGGTAACAGAAACTAAGACCAATGTATTTGCGTCGGATAAATCCATAAGTATTGACCTGACAGAACCGCAATGGGAGAGATATGGAAAAGAAGCAGCTAAGGCATATGTGCCGGGGCAGACAATTGATAAAGACCCAACCGTAAGCCTTAATGATGAAAGTATCAGTGCATATGTGGCATTAAAGGTTCAGTTCTTTGATGAGAAGAATAACGAACTCACATTCAGGGAATTTGCAGACAGATATCTTTATGGAGGTTCAGAGCTTGCTAATGCAGGAATTGACTGGTCTAAAGATTGGACATTTATTGGAAATGCCAATTCGGATTTAGAAAATGATGAATATGCAAGCCGGCTTATGTATATGTATAATAATCCGCTTGATAAAGATAATGCCAACACAGATATTAAAGAAAATGTTTCAAAGCCTTTATTTACTAAAGTGCATTTAAGCAATGAGATTACAGCAGATAACACAACTAAAAGATTACCAGAGTTTAATATCAAGGTTACGGCATATGCAGTTCAGGCAGAGGGCGTATCAGTAGAGGAAGCGAAGAATTCGTTATTGGAAATGAGTATTGTTAGGGAGGATTAATTATTATGACAACTTATAAGAAGATTACATTAACAGCAGCAGCTATGGTGCTTTCAGCAGGTCTTGCAGTAGGAGGTACATTAGCATATCTTAATTCAGTAACAGAAACTAAGACCAATACATTTACTTCAAGCCGTAATATTACAACAACACTTACAGAAACAGAATGGACCAGTGATTCAGGAAAGAATTATCTTCCAGGAGATGTAATAAAGAAAAATCCTGTTATGAATAACGAATCAGATCAGCCTGTCTATATGGCAGTTAAGGTTGATTATTTAGATGATAAGGGCAATCTTATGAGTGCAGAAGAATTTAAAAAATATGCCTCAATTACAGATTACGACAATGATAACTGGAAAATGGCGACAGTCAATTCAGACGGAAGTGAAGTGTGGATATATATGACAGCTGTTGAAGCAGGAGAGTCAACAGAAGCATTATTTAACAATGTTACAGTTAATGCTGGAATAACAGAAGAATGGTCAAGTGCAGCTAAGACAACAACTATCTATAAGTGTGATGCAGACGGCAATAAGTTATCAATAATTGATACAACTAAGGAACAGTACGACCCAACTGTTGTATACAAGGATGCAGACGGTAATATTGTAAGTGCAGGTACACTTCCTACATTCAATATCAAGGTTACAGGTTTTGCAGTTCAGGCATCAACATTTGCTGATTACAACGAGGCACAGCCAGAACTTATCAAGCTTGTAAACAGCAAGACATCTGCTGATGCACAGTTCTAATAAAATGTATTATATTGAATAAATCGGACAGTGCTTTTTGCGTTACATTATTGAAATTGTATTATATCGTTGGAATTGAACAATAACAGTATCATATTTATTTATTCAGGAAAGAGGATATATGGTTAATAAGAAGAAATTAACTGCCGGTGTAGCAGCTTTGATACTTTGCATTACAGGGGTGACTTACGGAACACTTGCATATTTTACAGATAAGGATACAAGAGCAAATGTAATAACTATAGGACACGTTACAGGAACTTTGACAGAAACAGATGAGCATATGCGAGATGATAATACGACAGGTAAAGATTATACGAATGTAAAGCCGGGTGATGTGCTTGATAAAGATCCGACAGTGACACTTGATAAAGAGTCAGAAGATGCTTATGTAAGAGTGAGCATTAATTATGAGGGACTTACTAAGGAGCAGGCATTAGCTATTGAGAATAATCTTGATATTAGTGCTGGCTGGACTAAGTCAGAGGATGGTTATTATTACTATAATGAGATACTTTCTAATAAAACAGGAGCAATCAATTCATCAAAAGTATTCTCTAAAGTTACTATTCCAACAGAATGGGGCAATGAGATTGCAGGAATAACATTTAATATTAACGTTAAGGCAGAATTTATCCAGTCTGATAATTTTACACCTGTAACTGATGAAGCTGGTAATATTACAGGTTGGGGCAATGTGACTATTGAAAAAAGCTTAAAGTAATTCAAGCGTTATTAATATGCAGCAAAAGTTGTCATATATATTACACTAGCCCAATATAATAATAAATGTAATGATGTCAGGGGCAGATTAATAATTTGCCCCTTAATTAAATGAAATGAGAGGAAGTATATGAAAAGATTCATATTAGTTGGTACGGCAATACTTGTTATTGCTGGTTTATACACGGGAAAGACAATGGCAAAAAATCGTGTGTCAGCATACGTTGATAAGACAGTTACGACATCTTCGTTAGACTTAAGCTTGTGTGTAAGTGGTGCGGGAATTGATGATAAGGGCAATATGCAGACTAACGGAATTAACACAATAGATGACACTATTGAACAGAGAGTATCTGTGCTTAATAGTGGAGAGAAGGCACAATATGTCCGTGTAAAGATTAGCAAGGATAACTGGGTTAATATCAATTTGATTAATAAAGATGATTGGATAGTACCCGATAATCATACAGATAGTGAAAATGTATATGTATATTATAATAAGGTATTAAATCCAGGTGAGAGAACACCAGAGCTTATGGATTCAATAATACTCTTTGATTCGAAATCTGAGAACACTAATAAATACAGCGGAAAGACTATTAATATTAATTGGGATGCAGAAGCAGTCCAGACAGTTGCGGCCGGTGATGCTATGCTGACAGAATGGGGAGTTGAAGCTGAATTAGGTGATGATGGCAGCCTTAAAGCTGTATCTGACAGGTAGGAGGAGATATGCTTTTAAAGAAATTAGTGGCGGTAGTATCTGCCGTAGTTGTTATTGCAGTGCCATATGTTAAAGTCTTGGCAGATGATACGGTTATAACACTTGATGAAACAGCTAAGAAATTCGTAGTGATTGATAAAAATCTTGAGTACAGGGATATGCTTCCAGGAGAGGAGAGAAGTTCAGTTATTAAGATATCCAACAGTTCAGCAGAGAATATGGAATTCTATATTAATGGAAAGGTTCTTGATAACCTTGCAGATAAAGGAACTGGAGATCAGACGGCAGTATATGGAATTAAGCTTTATAAAAACACAGATACAGAGCCTTTTTATAATGAACTTATAGGTAACAGCAGTAAGACACAGTCTGACAAGTCGTTTTTTGATGAAGATGTCAGGATTGCACAATTAAGTAAGGGTGAGAGCTGTGATATAAAGCTTGTATTGTATATAGATGGTCGTTCTATGGACAATTCTTATATGAATAAGCAGGGACAGTTGGAGATTACGGTTAATGCAGAACAGCCAGATTTGCAGGATACAGTAAGCAATAATGTGATTACAGCGGTAAAGACAGGTGATAGTAATAATATATTATTATATATAATTGTGGCACTTGCAGGCATAGCAGGAATAGCTGGTGTTGTTGTAATGAGGCAGAGGAACAGGCAGTAATAATGTATAAATCAGAAACTGATACGCAGGAGTTGAAAGTTACGTTTTTAGATGATTTTAAAATCACTTATAAAGATAAAGAGTTTTCACAAAAGAGTATCAATTCTGATAAGGTGACAAGACTTCTGGCATATCTTATATGTCATAAGGAAAATGTTGTGAGTGTCGGGGAGTTATCTGATGTCCTTTGGACAGAGGGTGAATGTGACGACCCTGCCAATGCACTTAAAAATCTTGTATACAGGGCAAGAAGCGTATTAAAAAGCCAGCTTGGAATCAACCCTATAAAGACATTAATGGGAAGCTACTGCTGGAATGATAATGTTAATACAGTTATAGATACTGAGCAGTTCGAGAAGCTGTGCAACAGGGCAGAATGTGAGCCGGATATTAAAGAGCGTATATCATACAGTGCTTATGCAATAGACATTTATAAAAAGAAATTCTTTAATAAATATTCATATGAATACTGGGTTGTCACATTCAGCGTGTACTATCATTCAAGGTATCTAGAGGTTGTTAAAAATGTATTGCAGGATTTATATGGTGAGGGTGATTATGACAGGATTGAACAAATCGGACATAGAGCCATAATGATAGATGGATTAGATGAAGATATACAATTCTATTATATTAAGTCACTGATTGCTAAGAATAAAATAGCAGAAGCGGCAGGGCATTATGAGAAGGTGAAGGATTTGTTAAAAGAACAGCTTAATGTAAGCCCTGGAAGAAAGTTAATGGAACTATATAACCAGCTTCTTATAATGACACATTCAGCCAGATCGGATATAAGGACTGTAAGAAGAGAGCTTTATGCAGGCAGGACAGCTTTAAAGGGGGCTTTATTCTGCGATTATAATAGTTTTAAGAAAAGCTTTGAATTGGAACTTAGAAGAAGACAGAGAAGTAATTGTTTTTTTACAATTGTGCTTGTCACTGTAAATGGCAGGAACAGCGCACATATAAAGAATACATTGCTGGCTTCATTAAGGGAAGGAGATCTGATTTCACAGTACAATAAATGGCAGTATGTGATTATGCTTACGCAGTGTGATTATAACAATGCGTTAGTTGTTGTCAGAAGGATTAAAGGAAATCTTAGAGTAAAAAAGCTTGATGAGAGTATAGAGTACGCAATAGAAAGAATACAGTAGTAATGGAAAGGTGAAAGGAGCTGACATGGGAATTAACTGGAAGCACAGGAAGGTTATTGTTTCTATTGTGATGTGTGTGTTATTGTGTGTGACAGCTATAACAGCAATGATGTATACAGCATTTGGAGCAGGCAGCAGTAATATAAAAAATGTTAATGCAATACAGGTGTATTCTAATGATAAGGCAGGAAGTGCAGATACATCAGAAGGTACAGACACTACAGGAAATATGGATAAGGCAGGTAGTACAGATACTACGGGAAATGCGGATACACCAGGTGTTAGTAAATTGGCGGCATCAGATAACGTGCTTGAGGGATATTGCACATTTTATGATTATGTAGTTGCACCATATAAAGGAAATGTGTATGGCTGGGGTTATAAGGAATATCCAAAGAGAAGTATTAATACTTCATCTAATTACGCTGACAATGGAAAGCCAAAGCTTACTGTTGGAACCATAGACCAGAACTTCAGGGCTAACCAGCACAATTGTTACGTTAATGGACTTAATGTCAACACCTGTATATATTACAATGGTGGAATTAAGACAACAGGCTCATTCAGCGGAGTAAAAAAAGATTATATGAATGCTTCGCAGGGAATTATTGAGGGGCTTGATAAGGAAAATTATAAAAATGTATTGTTCAATGTTGATGAGCCGGGATTATTTTCTGATGCTAAGAAGACAGGAAAGACAATATATAACAATTATAAATTGACATTTGATAAACAGGATAATGGTAATGACAGCAGCACTTACACATTAAAAAGCGTAACTTCGCCATCAGGCGATGTGACATTGGCGGGAGATAATTTCTTCCCATTAAATAATGCGGACTCCAATGTGTTAGACTGCGGTTATAATGCGGCTGATGGACAGAAGGGTACTAACTATTATTTTGGAATGAGATATGATATTTCATTCTCGCTTAATGGTTATACAGGCGACCTTTTATATAAGTTCACAGGTGATGATGATTTGTGGGTATTTGTCGATGGTGAGCTTGTTCTTGATCTTGGTGGAATACATCCTGAATGTGGCGGTGATGTAGACCTCTGGCAGACAGGGCCTATAGCGAGGGAATTACAGACTGCTGGAAGCAGGGATAAAGTGAATATGTCAACTAACCACACAATAACAGTTCTTTATATGGAGAGAGGTGGTAATGCCTCTAACTGTAATATGAAGTTTATTGTTCCTAATTCAGCAAGAATTGATATTGCGGATAGTGGCAATCTTAATTTTAAAAAGATTGATGATAGGGGTAATGGGCTTGCTAATGCAGTGTTTGGAATTACAAGTAAAGATAATAAGGAAAATGCTTTAGCTAAAACAAGTGTATCTGATAAGAATGGCATAGTAAGCTTTGATAATCTTCCAGTTGGAAAATACATTTTAAAAGAAATAACAGCACCAGACGGCTACACAGGTTCAGGTGAGGAATACAATGTCGAGGTTGTACTTGATGAGAATGACAGTTCAACAGCTATAGCCACACTCACAGACAACAGTGGAAATGTAATTGCTGTTACAAGAACTAAAGTACAGTATATAGACGGCAAGAAGAGTTATGCGGTTGAAAATGTATTTAACAGCAGTATTGTTAATACAAGAAATGTAAGCATAGAGGATTTTATCGTTGATAAGCAGGTAAGGGTAGAGGATTGGGATAACCGCACATATAAGATTAATCTTATGACAGGTATCAGCAATAATAATGGAAGCTATGCAGAAGGTGATGTGATTAATAATGTAATAATAAGAGATTACATTGATTCGAGATTTGACATTATAGCTGATAATAACGAGATAGTTACGGCTGATAAAGCGGCTGACCAGCCATACAGTGTGAATGGCGGTAATATAAAGTATGATAAGGAAAGAAATCTTCTGTATGTAGAATGGGATAACCAGTCAGTACAGTATTCTGATAGTAAGCTGTATACCTGGGAGAAAAGCATATTCGTAAAGGCAAAGGACAATTATATAGGTGGTAATAATGTCACGACTAATGCTTCGGCTTCTGGTGTAATTATCAATGGAGGTATTAAGGAATTCAATACACCGAAGGTTAATGTAAAAGTCAACGGAACTCTTAAGTGCAGGGAAAATGTAATATTTTACGGAGAAAATATTACCTCAGCAGATTATGAAATGTCCGAAATGTTCAAACTTAACGGCAATATCCGTGAAGACGGAAATGCATTAACAGAGCAGGATTATTATACGGAGTGGTATGAGGATAATAATGGAGCATTAGGAAGTGTTATAACTAAGGCAGATGTTATTAACAGAATTAATAGTAATGCCAGCACGGGAAGTGACAGCGTATATTATGTGAAAGGATTTTATAATGTAACACCTGTAAGTAATAGCGATGAGTGTACTATTAATACAGATGGACATATAGCAAGCGGCATAATATACAACAATGACGAGCCAGGTGATCATTATGGCAGTGATTGTGCGTGCTATAGAATAAAGGTTGTTAAGGGGCAGCTTGATATAACTAAATATATTGATGAGCAGTATATTGATAACAAAGTTATAAGAGCTAACCAGACATTTATATTCAGAATAGAGCAGTATGGTGTTGTGAATGAAGATAATACAGAGAACAAGGGTGCATTAGAGGCGGTATTCTATGCCACAGCTTCATTTGATGCCAATGGTGATGTATTGTCAGCGACAAGTACAGTGACTGGTTTAAAGAAAGGCTTTTATAGTGTTATAGAGGAAGAAAGCTGGACACCGGAATATACCTTAATTAAAAAGAGTGATAACTATTCTGGCAATGACTCCTATAAGGAATGTGAGGATATATTTATAGGAAAGAGAATAGATGGCACAAAACCGGAATTCTTCGGGCTTGATAAACTGCATTATGGAAATATTGCTGATGGAGATAAGGCACAGGCAGATTTTAGCAATGTTATTAAGAAGAATTATAACTGGTTAAGAGATGCAGCATCAGCAGTTAATAAGTTTATAAGATAATGCACGAGAGGGGAATATGAAAAAGTTTATTAAAATTGTCACTGATATTTTGTTGGTGATTGTGTTGGTTATAGCGGCAGTTCTATATATTCCAAGGCTTATGGGACTTAAGACTTATAAGGTGCTGTCGGGAAGTATGGAGCCTGAATATCACGTTGGAAGTGTTGTATATGTGGAGAAATCATCAATTGATGATATTGAGGTGGGTGATGTTATTACATTTTATATTAATGATAATACAGTCGTCACCCACAGGGTTGTTGATAAAGATAATGACACAGAGAGCTTTCACACCAAAGGTGATGCGAATGAGACTGAAGATGGCGGAAGTGTAGCTTATGATAAGGTTGTTGGGAAAGTGGTATTAAATGTGCCGTATCTTGGATACATTTTAAGATAGAGAGAGTCTTATAGCTATTAAGCTTCTTGATAGTTATACAGTAATATTATGAACGGTTTACAGGTTAAAAATTTATAAAGTCCATATGAGGTAATAATTAGAAAAAATAACTGGAAGGAAGTCAGAAGTATATGGGAAAGTTAAAAAAGACTGCACTGGTGGCTGGAATAACTGTATTACTTATGGGTGCTGCTGCCGGGACTACTTATGCACTGCTTAATGCAAGGACAGTGACAGTGGCTAACCAGTTCGCAGGTGCGGCGGTTAATATAGGTGTAGTTGAACAATTCACCGATGATAATACAATAATATATGAAGATATGGGTGAACAGCTTACGGATAATATTAATGATGTTTATGATAGAATTAAAGACGACAATACTACGAGAATCAAGGAAATAGCTGTAAAGAATATTGATTCGGATGAGTATCCTACAACTGATACTTATGTGAGAGTAAGGTTAGTACCTATGATTGTATATGATGACAGTAAGGAAAATATTAAGGCAGGAATTGCAGGAAATATAGCCGCTGTTGATATGAGGGGCAAGGTCAGTTATTCGTATGCCAATGAGTTAAAGAGTAAAGCTGATGTTGATAAAGCTATGAAGGATAATGAAGATTTAACCGGAAGCTGGTTCTATATGGATAATTCTTCATCTGACGATAATGAGAGATATTATTATTATAGTGTGCCGGTTGCACCGGGGGATATGACATCACGTTTGATTAATAAGGTAACATATACAGGTGATATTCCAGAAAATGCACATTTTGAATTAAAGGTACTTGCAGAGGGGGTGTCTTCTAAGCAGGAAGACAGCAGGGCAGACTGGGGCTTATAGTTATGCAGTTTAATGCTGATATTATTGATTATATTATAGCAATGTAATATTATTCTATATTTGAAATATAAATATATAGTAAATACTACAGGGACTAAGGTACAGATATAGTACTTTAGTCCCTAATTATTCATACTTTTTTCATAAACTTCTATTGCCTTGTATAAAGGTATATTGTATAATGCAGTTTATGTTTGGAACTTATAATATTTAATTGAGAGCTAATAAAGATTAAGAAGGTAGTATAATGGTTAATAAAGATCTTAAGAAAAACAGTAAGATAAGAACAGTAAATATGATGATACAGAGTGCATTGATTATTATACTTATTGTATTGGTTGCTAATATGATGGTAGAGATTAAAAATCTTCAGGGAACTGCAAGAGTAATTAATTATGCAGGACTTGTGAGAGGTGCAACACAGAGGGCAGTTAAGCTTGAGGTTATCGGTAATTCCGATGATGAGCTAATAGAATATCTTGATGATGTCCTTGCAGATTTGAAGTATGAAGATGGTGAGTATAATCTTGTAAGCTTACGCGATACAGACTACCAGAAGAAGCTTGATATACAGATTGATTACTGGGGTAAGCTTAAGAATGAGATTAATAATGTAAGGGAAAACGGAGTTGATAATTCAGATATTGTTGATATGAGTGAGATTTATTTTTCGCTTGCAGACCAGACAGTAACTGCGGCAGAAAGATATTCAGAGGGCATAGCCGACAATATCCATTTTATAGAGACAATTACAGTTATTGATATGGCAGGGCTGCTTTTACTTATAATTATTCAGATGATACAGGCAATTATAATTGTAAGAAAGAATAAAGTGCTTGAACAAAAAGCATATCTGGATGCTCATACAGGACTTCCTAATAAGAGCAGATGTGAAGAGGTATTCCACGATTTAAGATTTCTTGACAGGAATGTTGCTTGTATAATGTTTGACCTTAATAATCTGAAGATTGCAAATGACACATTAGGACATTCTGTTGGTGACCAGTTGATTGTTAATTTTGCCAATATATTAAGAAATGTCATACCGTCAAAGGAATTTGTTGGAAGATATGGCGGAGATGAGTTTGTTGCAGTTATCAGGGATATGCCTAAGGAAGATGTTATTGGCTTGCTTGAAAAGTTAAAGGAAGAGGTTGACGATTTTAACGACCACGGAAAGAATATTAAGATAAGTTATGCGTATGGCTGGGCATTTTCTGATGATTATACAGAATGTACGCTTAGAACATTGTTTGACAGGGCGGATAAGCATATGTACGAGAATAAACGCCTTGTAAAATTAGCACAACAATAAAATATTAATTTATACAAAATTAATAAAAATGTAATAAAATATTATAAATAATAGAAATATGTCGAATAATGTGATAATATATACAAGTATTATACAATTTTATATTATATTGAATGGGAGATGGATGTAATATGGGTGCTGAGATGAGAAAAGCAAGGAGAACAGATATAGATGTAACGGTATCACTTAATCAGCTAGGGGTAAATGCCGCAGATCGTATTCAAAATAAAGCTGATGTTCACGTTGTAGACATATCTAAAGGTGGGATAGCATTTAAGTCTGGCTATGATTTTAAAGTTAATTCTTTTTATGACACGGTTATAACTCTTGCTAATGGCGAAAAGCTTTACGTTGTAGTTGAAATTCTACACAGAGATTCTTGTGAGAATGACGAGTATATGTATGGCTGTAGATTTGTTGGAATAGGTGCAGAAGACCAGTTCAAGATTGAAGCCTACCAGATAGTAGATACAGGTAGTGCGATATAGATATTATTATGTAACTACATATAACTGGACATAATTTTATATTTATAGTAGTGACATATAATTATCTATGACAAATTAATATTTAACATATAAATCCCCATTGAAATGTTTGCTTTCAATGGGGATTTATATGTGTTTATTTTAAATATTATTTAATAAAGCTTATTAGTTATCTGAATTAAGGTATGTGTCAACATCGAAGGTTTCACCAGCGATAACCTTATTCATAAGCTTGGTTGCTGTGCTTATATCTTCTTCGTATGGAAGTACGATAGAAGCACCATATACATTAGATACCTCAAGATGACGATATTCATCAGTCTTACCAGATATACTGTATGTCTGTATATTCCAAGGTGTGCTGTTGCTTAACTGTAACTTTACAAGGTCAGATATTGCACTTGAAGGTATATTTGTTAAGAACATATCACTAACTGTATCCATAACTGCTGAGTAGCGTGTAAGTATTGCAGGTGATGTGGCCTTTTGAATAATACCTTTAATAACGGCTGTCTGATTACGTCCACGCTGGAAATCACCAGCTGCAAAGGCTTTACGTTCTCTTGCGAAAGCAATAGCCTTTTCTCCATCACATTCATTAGCACCCTGAACAAAATGGTAAGAAACAGGAGCAGCTTCCCATCCATTGGTAAATTCTATCTCTGATTCAATTGTAATACCACCGAGGGCATCAATAACTGCCTGTGAACCAGCAAAATTAATCTTTACATAATAGTCAATATTAATTCCGTACAGATTTTCAAGGGCTTCGATAGATTTATCGACACCATAAGAACCTGCATGTGCAAGCTTGTCATAACCGGTTACACCTGATGAATTACTGATTTTAATATAGGAATCACGAGGTGTAGTAACAAGTAATACCTGCTTGGTTTCTGGATTGATAACTGCAAGAATATTAACATCACTTAATGCCTTGCTTGCAAGCTTGGTATCTTCGCCATCATCACTTGATATACCTGAAACATATATAATGAAAGGATCACGTTTTACATTTACATTAGAGGCATCAAGTTCAACCTTTTCTTTGTATTCGTAAGTCTTAATTATCTTTATGCTATCCTCAAAATCAGGAAATTCCTGAGATATAATACTCATCATAGAGTGATTGATAACGATAGCCTGAATATTTTTATTATCATAAAGTGCATTAACAAGATTAGACCAGTTAGTATATTCAGTTGGCTTGATTGTCTTGCCGGTTTCTGAACTAATGCTTTCAATGGAGGTATTGATATTGGCATTGCTTGCAGTTGAATTAATGGCAAATTTGTAATTAGCTGCATCATTTAAGTTCTGTGCCTTGTCATTTGAAAGCACGCACACATCAACAATGTCTATCTCAACATTGGCAGCACCAAGTTTGTCCAGTACGGAGTCAAATTTGGCGGCAAACAGATATGTGAATAATATAAGGCAGGACAGCATAACCGATATAAGCTTTCCTAGTATGTGTGATTTCGTGAATTGTGATGTAAAATCATACAGTACTAATAATATAAGTATGATATTAATCATAAATAAATATTTAAACGGAAGAATATCAAGTTTAAACATTTTTAGTAAAAATAACACTGTCAGGACAAGCTGTATAAGAACCAGCACAGAGCCAATAGCGAAAGCCCATGCACGGCGTTTCTTTTTACGTTCGATTTTTGAGAGTGATACCTTAGGTTTGAAAAGGTACTGCATATCATTCTTTACAGAAAATGTATTTTTAGCCATAACTTTTTTCCTCATAGATTTATAATATAGTTTAAATACAAACATAAGACAGTTTAGCACAATATGCTGTAAAAATAAAGAAAAATATGGCAGGTGGAAAATACCTTTTGACCCTGATACTGCATATATGGTATTATATAAAATAATGAAACAAAATGCGTACGGCGCACAGGCAAGGAGAATGATATGGATTTAAGAAACGAAGAGAATATTACAGTGTTTGAACACCCTCTTATTCAGCACAAGATTTCATTACTTCGCGATAAGAAGACAGGAACTAATGAATTCAGAAAGCTTGTAGAAGAGATAGCAATGCTTGAAGGGTTTGAGGCTATGGGTGACCTTGAACTTGAAGATATTGAAGTTGAGACACCAATTGAAACTTGTATGACACCAATGATAGCAGGAAGAAAGCTTGCTATTGTACCAATATTAAGAGCTGGTCTTGGTATGGTATCTGGTATACTTGCACTTGTTCCAACAGCTAAGGTTGGTCATATTGGTATGTACAGAGATGAGGAAACACACGAGCCACACGAATATTACTGCAAGCTTCCAGATCCAATTGAAGAAAGGCTTATTGTAGTTACAGATCCAATGCTTGCAACAGGTGGTTCTGCTGTTGATGCAATCGACCAGATTAAAAAGCATGGTGGTAAGAAGATTAAATTTATGTGTATCATAGCTGCTCCAGAAGGTTTAGAGAAGCTTCACAAGGCACATCCGGATGTACAGATATATGTAGGACATCTGGACAGACAGCTTAATGAGCAGGCTTATATCTGCCCAGGTCTTGGAGATGCTGGCGATAGAATATTTGGTACTAAATAATAATATTCAATATAAAACAGCTTGTCATAATGTATCTTAACCTGATTAAGATACATTATGGCGGGCTGTTTTTAATTCTTGTAGTATTAATGGCACAGAAAAAGCAAATGTATATTTATGGTTCATTGCTTTCCTGTGCCAATTATTATATAGATATTTATTTATTGTCTGTATTGCTTACATATACTCCACGGCTCTGGTCACCTTCTGGATTAACACCAAAGTTGTAGTCATTGCCAGGAAGAATTGCATTAAGGATAATACCAGCAATAGCGGCGATAGCGAGTGCTGTAAGTGTGATATGTGTTCCTCCGATAGTGAATGTAAGACCATCAGAAAATCCAAGTCCACATACGAATATAACACCTGCGATTATAAGATTACGTGACTTAGTAAGGTCAACTCTGTTTTCAACAACATTTCTTACACCGATAGCAGATATCATACCATATAGCATAAATGATACACCGCCAATGATAGCAGTTGGCATTGTTGATATAATAGCTGAGAACTTAGGGATGAATGAAAGTATAACAGCTAATACAGCAGCAATTCTTATAACTGCTGGGTCATAAACCTTTGAAAGTTCAAGTACACCAGTATTTTCTCCATAAGTTGTGTTAGCAGGACCGCCAAGAAAACCTGCAAATGCTGTGGCAAGACCATCACCCATAAGTGTGCGGTGAAGACCTGGCTCTGCGATGAAGTTCTCATCAACAGTTGCAGATATAGCTGACATATCACCAACGTGTTCCATCATAGTAGCAATTGCGATAGGAGCCATAACAAGTATAGCAGTTATATCGAATTTACATATCTGGAACTTAGGTATTCCAACCCAGCTTGCAGATGATACTGAAGCGAAGTTAAGTATTGCAGAACCATCAGGGTTAGTAAAACCAAAGGCATTAAGTATTAATGCGAATACATAAGAAATAACTACACCCATAAGGATAGGTATAATCTTAAACATTCCTTTGCCCCATATATTAAATATAACGATTACAGCTAATGCAACAAAGGCTAAAAGCCAGTTAGTAGAAGCATTGTTAATAGCTGATGAAGCAAGTGATAAACCTATACATATAATGATAGGACCTGTAACAACAGGTGGAAGAAATCTCATAACTCTGTTGACACCAACAATCTTAAAGATGAGGGCAACAATAAGATAGAATAAACCTGCGATAACTATTCCACCACATGCATAAGCGGCTTTATCGTTGGCACTCATATCTGCATATATTCCTGTATTTAAGTTGGCAACTGTGTAGAAGCCACCTAAGAATGCAAATGATGAGCCTAAAAATGCAGGTACTTTAAATTTGGAACATACATGGAATATAAGTGTACCAATACCAGCACAGAATAAAGTTACAGAAACTGTAAGACCTCTTGTTAAAGGTTCATTGCACGCACTCTGGAAGTATCCTGCTACAAGTATTGGAACAAGTATAGTTGCCCCAAACATTGCGAACATATGTTGTATACCAAGTATAAGCATTTTAGGAATACCGAGCTGGCGGGCATCACGAACAGCTTTCTGATTTTGAGTCTTTTCGTTCATTTGAGTCTCCTTTTTATTAAATTTTTTCTATGATACCATAACAATTTATCCTTGAAAAGAAAATATTAAAAATAATTATGGATAATATTTATGACTAATATCTGAATGTATGTTAATATTAAGTATATTTATTTTTTAGTATTTTAATATAATGTTAATATGTTTTTAATATAGTGGTGCGAGATATAAATAAAATGATTAAGATATGAATAATATAATCAAATATAATAAGATGACAGGATAAAGGAAGAAGTAAGATGAATAAGCAGAATATATATGAGAATGTGCGTTATTATATAGGAAAGATTACCGTGATACTTATGATGGTGTTATTCCCATTTGTTATGACAGATAAGCTTAATAATGTTACGAAGACAAGATATGTATTCTTTGTTATTATTGCACTTGTGGGCTGGATTGCAATGCTTATTAATGAGGTTGTATTCAGAATAATTATATCTGGTGATTATCCGGGGGCAAAGAAGTCTTTAAATATAAAGAAAAACTTCAATATAAAGATAATTTACAATATAAAGAATAGGAAGCATATTATATATTCGGTATTATTGATAGCCAGTTCGATAATATCTTATCTTGTATCTCCGTATAAGAATATAGCCTTATATGGTGCAGGTTCAAGATATATAGGTATGATATTTTTTATTGCAGTGGCATTGCTTTATTGGACAGTTTCGGAGTGTTATGAGTTTAAAGAGATAGATGTAATATTAATTCTGGCGGCTTCGATTATGGTACATCTGGTTGCTGTGTTTAATTATATGAATATTGATATATTGCATTTGTTCAGTAATCTTACTATAAAAGAGCAGACAGTGTATATGTCAACGCTTGGAAATATTAATGTATATGGAATGTATACAGGACTTACATTGTCTATTGCAATTGCTGCATATTACAAGGCAGAAACAGCAGCTAAAGAAATATTCTATTATATTGCAGTAATATCTGGAATAATTGGAATTATAATATGCGACAGTGATATGGCACTTGTGGCTGTTGTAATTCCGCTGGTTATTCTGTTTCCATATTCAATTAAATCGGTGGCTTTAATAAAAAAATACATAGTGACACTTACTGCAGTTTTGCTTGCAGGACGTGTTGCAGGGTGTATTAAGCTTATTATTCCGGATAAAGTAAGGAAGCTTAGTAATATAATGTCAGGGCTTATATCAACTAATAATATATTTAATATCATAATTATAGTATTATTGCTGTTATATGTATTGATAGTACTTAGTGATAACAGATTGCAGAAGCTACTTGACAATATTAAAATCCGTATAGTCCAGATAATATATTGTGTAATGGCAGGTGGATTTGGAATATATGCCATAGTCCGTGTGATTAGTGATAATATTAATAAAATTGGAGCATTTTATATAACAGATAACTGGGGTTCAGGACGAGGTTACATATGGAGTAATCTTATCAATGGCTATAAGAATTATCCATTTATATATAAAATATTCGGATTGGGTGAGGGAACGGTTAGAAAGAATCTGAGCTATTATTCAGACAGCCACTGGGATATTTTATATGGAAATGTAGTTGATAACGCACACAGCATATGGCTGCAAATGCTTGTTACGATGGGTTGTGTCGGCGTAATTATTTTATTAGTTATTTTCATTCATACATTGGTCAATTCAGCAAAGCATGGTGTGCCAGATATAATTGCAGGCTTTGGAATGGCGGCTTTAGTGTATGCTGTGCAGGGTGCAGGTAACATTTTGGAAGTGATAACATTTCCAATGTTTATATGTGCAATGGCAATAGTGAATTGTAATAAAAAGATTGTTAAATAATTGTAAAGTGATATAATAAATATAGTGTATTTGCGTGAAAATTATATACAATTGAATACATAAGAAAGGGGTTTTCAACTATGAAGAAACAAAGGAAAATATCAATCAAAGCCAGGCTTTTGGGAAGCATAATGCCAGTCGTTATTGCTATCGTAGCAGTACTTGTGCTTATTGCTTATCAGGCATCAGCGGGCATAATTGAAGATTATTCACAGAATTTGCTGGAGTCATCGGTAAGTAACCAGTCATCTAAGATAGAAGCCTGGTTAAGTGAGAACCTTGCTTCTTTCCAGATGGCAAAGACCACAATAGAAAATCTTCACCCGGATGATACACAGCTAAAGGCTATTCTTGATGGATATTATAACTATAATGATAATTATCCAGATGGTTTATATGTATCTGACTCTAATGGTAATCTTATAAAGGCGGATAAGTCAACTAAGAAGGAGAGCAATCCTGTACAGAGCATATGGTATAAGGAAGGCCTTACAAGGGTTAATATGGCTGTTGGTTCGGCATATAAGAACGCTGAGGGGGTTAATGTAATTAGTGCTTCAGGTATTCTTAATGACGGAACTGATAATATAAGGGTAATATCAGCAGATATGACACTTGACCGAATTACTATAATTGTCAATTCTTTCATTGATATGGATAATGCAGAGGCATTTCTTGTTGATAAGAATACAGGAGTTATACTTGCTGACAGAGAATCTTCATTAATATCACAGAAGCTTGGTGCTTCCGGACAGAGTGAATATTATCAGAAGGTAGCAGCCCAATTTAATTCTAATGATTATGATTTTACAACTATTGACGGTAACATGACGGTATTTAAAGAGGTCGATGGCACTGACTGGGTATTAGTATCATATATTCCTAAGAATATTGTACTTGCAGAGCTTATACGTTTAAGAACTATTATGATAATTGTAGGAATTATATGTATAATGGTTCTTTGTGTTCTTGTTGAAAGAATGACTAATGTGGTAGTTAAGCCAGTAAAGAATATGACTAAAGCTATCACACAGATGGCTTCTGGTGATTTTACTGTATCAGTTAATGTTAAGGGCAATGATGAGATTGCGGTTATGGGACAGAGCATACAGAAGTTTATTCAGGCTATGCGCCAGATGATAGCCCAGATTGGAGATGTATCAGTACGATTAAAGGAGCAGGCAGTCTCAAGCAAGAATGTATCAGGCGAGATGAATACTGCGGCAGATATACAGTCTAAGTCGATGCGTGAACTTAACGACACAGTTGACCAGTTATCAGTGTCAGTTAATGAGATAGCAGAAAATGTTACACAGCTTGCAGGTGTTGCCGCAGAAACTAAGAACGATGGCGACTCAGTTGATATTAAAATGCGTGAGACAGTTGAAGTGTCCGAAAAAGGACGAATGGATATGGAACACGTCAGCGAAGCACTTAACAATATTGAGTTATCAATAAGAAGTCTTGAGGAAGCTGTTAATAAAGTTGGCTCGGCTTCTAAGGAAATAGTCGATATTATTAAGCTTATAGGTGATATAGCTGATGAAACTAACCTCTTATCACTTAATGCATCTATTGAAGCAGCAAGAGCAGGAGAAGCAGGAAGAGGCTTTGCAGTTGTTGCTTCTGAGATAGGTTCACTTGCAAAGAACAGTACAGAGTCTGTAGGACACATTACACAGCTTATCACAGAGATTAACAAGCTTGTTGAAGATGCTGTAAGTCAGGCGGGGGACAGTGTTGGAGAGATTGGTGACAGTGCAGTATTAATTCATACAGCAGTAGATACATTTAATACAATATTCAATAATATTAAGGCAACCAATGAACTTATGGCAAATGTTGTTGAGAAGATTGGACGTGTTGATGAGGTTGCTACTAATGTTGCTGCTATATGTGAGGAACAGGCTGCAAGCTCAGATGAGATTATGGCAACATCTGAGTCAATGTTAGGACAGGCTAATAATATTTCTAAAAATAGTGGACAGGTGGAAACCTCAGCAGAAGAATTAGCAGCTTCGGCAGAACAACTTTCTAATCAGGTACAGCAGTTTCATATATAGAGAAGATAAAATATCTGGAAAAGAGGTTATAGAATGAAGAAAAGGTTATGTTTATTAATATGTCTGGTAATGCTTGTATTAGGTGTTGCCGGCTGTGGCACTGGTACTAATACATCTTCAACAGGCAGTAAGAGCAGTGTAAAAATGTTAATGACACTGGCACAGGCTGATACATTTAGAACACAGTTAGTTAATAAAGCAAAGGAAACAGCACAGGAGAATAATGCACAGCTTGATATATTAGATGCCAATAATTCAATTGAAAAGCAGGTTGAGCATATTAAGAAAGCCGTTTCAGAGAATTATGATGTAATTCTTTGTAATATGGTAGATAAGGATACTTCATTAGAGCTTGAAGCTCTCGCAGGAGATATTCCTATTGTATTCTTTAATGTATCACCAGATGAATCAAGACTTAAAGCTGGCAAGTATATGTATGTTGGCTCAGATGAGTACACAGCAGGACAGTTTCAGGCAGAATATGTGCTTGATAAGTTAAAATCATCATCAGAGATTAATGTTGCTATAATTAAAGGACCATCAAGCCATTCAGCAACTAAGGGAAGAACTAAAGCTGTTAAAGAGATACTTAACGCTTCTGGAAAGAAGATTAATTATGTATTTGAAGACCACGCTAACTGGGAGCAGTCAAAAGCAGAGGAAATGTTTAATATATTCTTAAAGACTAACCAGAAATGTGATGTTGTTATATGTAACAATGATACTATGGCACTTGGTATAGTAGATGCGTGTCGTAAAGCAGGAAAGAGTAATATATTAATTCTTGGTATTGATGCGACAAGCGATGGCTGTAAGGCAATAGAAGCAGGAACAATGTCATTTACAGTATACCAGTCTGCTGACGGACAGGGAAAGAGGCTTATAGAAGCAGCTATAGCACTCGGAACAGGAAGCAGTACGAGTGGCATTGAAGGAATATCAGATGACGGATTATATGTATGGGTACCATTTGAAAAGGTAGATTCAACTAATGTATCAAAGTATAAATGATAAAAAATAATAAAAGTTATAAGTGATAAAAAATAAAAGTAAAAAAATACAAGTGATAAACTAGTGGATTTACTGGTTATAATTTATAGTTGATATAATAAAATGCGTGGCATAGTTAATATCTATGTCACGCATTTCATAACAGCAGTTTATTAGTGGTGTGTAGAGAATAATTCCTTAACCATATCTGCGTTGTATACAACCTCTTTAACGTGGTCAACTTCTATTAAATAGAGTGCGTGTGCGGCAAGGTGTTCAGCAGCCTGTTCAAGGTCACGGATACCTGTTGTGTCTTTGAATATATCAAGTACAACATCAAGTCCTTCATCAAGTATAGTACATTCATTCTCGTGAAGACCAATCTTCTTTAATACCTTAGGAAGAGAGAACTGCTTAAATATAGTCTTCTTTTCTTCTCTGGAGTAATCTGGAATATCAATAACTGCAAATCTTGAAAGCAATGGAGCACTAATCTGTTCCTTGTAGTTAGCAGTTGCAATTGGATATACACCAGATGTAGGAATAAGACATTCCATATAATTATCTGTAAATCCAAGGTTATCAAGCAGTGTAAGTAATACATCGGCAGGGTTCGCATTGCCGTTGCTTGAAGTTGCCTTATCAAGCTCGTTGATTATGAATACAAGATTAGATTCACCAGCGTTGTTAAATGCTTCCATAATAATACCAGGCTTGGCATTAGAGTATATTCTTGAACTTCCTGTAAGCTGTTCGGCATCATTGATAGAACTCATATCAAGAGTTGTCCAAGGCATTTTAAGGATTTTTGCAACAAGGTAAGCAATCTGCGATTTACCAGTACCAGCAGGACCTACAAGAAGAATTCCATATGAAGGAAGTGTATGTGTACGGTTAATCTGAATTACAGTTTCAATAATTCTCTGCTTAACAGATTCCATACCAAAGAGTTCTTCATCAAGAATACGTCTTGCCTCAACAGGATCGATTGATTCAAAATAGTTGCTTTTCCACTGTATGTTAAGCATTATTGAAAGAGCTCTCTGTGCGTGACGTTTCTCCTCAGGAGTTACCTCGCTTGAACGAGCAACTGCAAGATTTCTTCTAGCCCATAATCTTATGTTATCAGGAAGAGTTATTCCGGCACAGTTAAGGAAATCAGAAATGCTTGTAATACTTGTAAGCTTCATACTGTCGCCTGACTCGTCTAATTCGTCATCAGGAATATCCTGAGCCACGATACTACTGTCTAAAAGACGTTCTATCATATACTGTAAAAATCCGTCTTCAGATGATAATTTCTGGCTGTTGTTAAAAGCAATCTCTCTTATTCTGTATACAGCATAACCATCTTCTACATTCTTACCTGAAAGCTTAACCTTAATGCGGTTCTCACCAAGCCATTTGATAAGGCTTGTAAATCTTGCATCTACCTTAATAATATTGCTTAAGATATTGCCGTCATCTGTCTGGAATTCAAATGCAGTCTTTTTGTATGGATTGGCAAACATTCCGATAGTTTCTGCAGCCCAGTTATGTTCACTGTTATCAAGAACGAATATAGGGTGTTCTGGTGAAGCTGTCTTATTGTCAGATGAAAATGTTGTATAGGTACATTCAAAAGATGATTCTTTTGAAGCATTCTTAAAATCAAATACTGGCATATTGTAATCTCCTGTGTAATTATATATTTATAATATGGACAGTTATAATTGATAGTCACATATGTTTTATAATAACACATTTTAAATAATTAGGAACAATAAATTATGGAATTGTAACAGATGTTGTATTGACTTGGAGTGAGCTTCAAGGATTAATATTCAATTGGATACAAAATGTAATGCAGCAGATATAGTAATAATTACAATTAAATTAAGAGGTTATGGCAAGAATATGACAATTAATGAGGCAGGAGAACGCTATAATATTACTATACATATTCTTAAGCTGTATGAAAGCTGGGAGTGGTGCAGAGGTTCTGTTAAAGCAGAATTGTTATTAATATTTATTGGGGTTAAAAGGAGAGTAAGAAATGGCAAATAAACCGGGTGGAAAAATGTTACTTATTATAACAACCTGTATGAGTGTAATTGCGGCATTCAGTCTTTTTAATAATGGACCACAGCATTTGCTGGCTGGTACAAAGACAGCATTATATAATGGACAGAATGTTGTGTATGACAGTCAGAAAGCTGGCGGAAGTCAGGTGGCATATAAGACTTATTGCACAGATAGTAATTGTACATTTCAGTATGCAGGTGAAGGTTCAGATAAAAAGATTGCTGTGATTAATATGGACAAGGAAAGTACAGTTATGAGCGAGCTTGCTGAAATTGTTGATGCTGACCTTATTGATATGCCAGATGATGTTAGTAATATTAATATCAGCCAGTACAATACTTTATTTGTTAATCCGACATCTGATGATTACAGAGTATCGGATGATATAAAGGAATTTGCCGGCAAAGCTAATCTTGATGGTAAGACAATCGTTGTAATATATGATGTGGCACAGGATATTATTAATGGTGTATCAAGTGCGGACGAGCTTATGGATAATACGGTATGGCTTACTGGTGGTAAGCTTTCTGATAATGCTGGTGATGAAGAAATTAAGAACTGGGTTAATGGGCTTGGAATGGAGCTGATAGCTGATGATGAGGAATAGTAAGTCAGGACGGGATTCCAAGTTGTTCAATGGATTTACACAGGTATATTCTTATAATTTTATTATAATTTAATAAACATATCAGACTGGTTGGTAAATATTTGTGTTAAAATATAATATATATTCAACTTAAGTTAAAAAGATAGGAATTGGAGTAAATTATGAAAGAGATAAATAATGGTTATTTCACTGGGGAACGCTCATTGTTTAATAGTGAAGATATTAAAATTAGTAATACAATATTTGGCGAGGGCGAATCACCATTGAAAGAATCGGACAATATTGAACTTAATAACAGCAGCTTCCAATGGAAATACCCATTATGGTACTGCAAAGATGTAGTTGCTAATAACTGTTCGTGGGCAGAGATGGCAAGGGCTGGAGTATGGTATACAGATAATCTGCTGATTAAAGATACCTTAATTGAAGCTCCTAAGAATTTTAGAAGATGTAAGAATATTACATTGTCGAATGTTGTTATGCCTAATGCGGCTGAGACACTGTGGAACTGCGATGATGTTACAATGCAGAAGGTCAGTGCCAAAGGTGATTATTTTGCAATGAACAGCCATAATATGAAGATATTGGATTTCCAGCTTGCTGGTAATTATCCATTTGATGGTGCTGAAAATGTAGAAATCCATAATGCCAAGCTTCTGTCAAAAGATGCGTTCTGGAACACGAATAATGTCACAGTATATGACTCATTTATATCAGGAGAGTACCTTGGCTGGAATTCTAAAAATCTTACACTTATTAACTGTACAATAGAAAGCCTTCAAGGTATGTGTTATATAGATAATCTTGTTATGAAGAATTGTACATTGATTAATACTACATTTGCGTTTGAATATTCTAATGTAGATGTGCAGGTTAATGGAAAAATTGATAGTGTTATGAACCCATCAAGAGGAATTATAAGGGCAGATGAAATTGGCGAACTTATTATGGAAAAAGATAAGATTCATCCTGAGGATACAGATATTGAATGCCCGGTTATTTCAAAAAGAACACAAAGATGATTATCTGTAAAATATTATTTTGCAGTTATCAGATATATTATAAATTTATTGAACCGAAAGGAGAATATATATTATGTCAAGAAAGAATTTTGGAGCAAAGCCATTAACTTATCCACAGCCTGTATTTATTATTGCAACATATGATGAGAATGGTAATGCAGATGCTATGAACGCAGCATGGGGTGGAATAAGCGAAGGTGATGAGTTATCTCTTTGCCTTAGTGCAGGACATAAGACAGTTAAGAATTTATTAAAGACAGGTGCTTTTACAGTAAGTATGGCAGATGCCAAGCATGTCGCAGAGTGCGATTATGTAGGTATTGTGTCAGCTAATACAGTTCCTGACAAGCTTTCAAAGGCCGGTTTTACAACAACTAAGAGTGAGAATGTCAATGCACCAGTTATCAATGAACTTGCAGTATGTGTTGAATGTAAGGTCAAAAGCTATGATGAGAATATATGCAGACTTGTAGGACAGATAGTTAATGTAAGCGTTGATGAAGCTACACTTACAGATGGTAAAGTAGATGTTGCTAAGGTTGCACCAATTACATTTGACCCATTTAATAATGAATATTATGTACTTGGTGAAAAGGTTGGTAACGCATTTTCTGATGGAAAAGCTATCAAATAATTCAAAATAAGTGTTAAGTAATCAATTAACAGAATATTAGTATGTGAAATCCGCATTTATTCAGACAGTAATGTCTGGATAGGTGCGTTTTTTATAAGGAATTGCGATTATATTAAGCTTAAATTAAGATGGAATATTTTATAATATAAATATTTATAAGTATTGTTATACTTTGTAGTATTTTGCCGATATATTGTATGTAAATAATGTCAGAACGGATTTTGACAGATTGATTTTTCATTCAAGGAGGAGTGGATATGAGTAATACAATTTACAATGGAAGTTATCCTTCAATAGCAGAGAATTATGTTTACAGCAGTACAGGCACTTCAAAGGTAAAAACTAAGAGTGATGCAGGTAGCAATACTGCGAAGACAAGCGACACAGCATCTATTAAGGATACTTCGACAGTTAATAACACAAAGGCAGACGGAAAAGTTGCTGTAAATGGACAGACAATTGGCAATCCAAGATTAAGTGAGAAGGCATCTAAGTATTATGACCAGCTCAAGAAGAAATATTCTAATATGAATTTTATTCTGGTAAGTGAGGACCAGAAAGAATATGCAAAGGCACAGGCTTCAAACTATGCCAATGCTAATAATATGGTTGTTCTTATTGATGAGGATAAAATTGAGCGAATGGCTGAAGATGAGAATTACCGCAAGCAGTATGAAGGAATAATTGCCAATGCCGCAAGTGGTCTTTCACAGCTAGGACAGAGCATTGCCGCAACTGGAGCTAATGTTAAGGGTTACGGTATGCAGGTAAATGATGGTGGAACAGCTTCATTTTTTGCTGTACTTAAGAAGTCAGGGGCAGCACAGAAAGAAAGGATAGCCAAGAAAGCTGAACAGAAAAAAGAAGCTAAAAAGGCAGAAGCAAAGAAAGCTAAGAAGAAGGAAGAACAGGAACGTCTTGAGAACAAGAAAGACAGCAGGATAGATGATAACAGTGGAATAGAGGAAGATGAGGATACAGTAACTATAACAGCTTCTTCTATGGAAGAATTGTTACAGAAGATACAGGAATATACACAGAAGTATATGAACGATGATGTAAAGACTGATGATGAAAAGAAGGTAGGTCAGCAGTTCGATTATTCTGTGTAAAATATTATTGCAAAAGTACAATGGAAAGATAAATATATTTCTTTCATTAGAGAAAGGGGTTATGTATGGCTTTGAGTATTAATATTAATGTCAATAATTCAGATATTAGCATTAAGAACAGTAAGACTGGTGCTAAGAAGAATATTAAGTCTATATCAGCAGGTAATCTTAACGATATGACGGATAGGGAATTTAATATCAGCCAGAAAAGAAAGGTTGCCAGAAAGCAGGCCATGAAGCTTATTTCAGATGCATGGGATAAGGATAATAAAGCAGCACAGGGTATTAAGGATATGGAGTCAGAGAAAGCAGATATTGCTAATATTAATGCTGATTTAAAGTCAAAGCTGAAAGATATAGATAAAAGTCAGAAGGATTTGCAGGAATTATATGGCGTACATTCAGAGTCACAGGAGCAGAAGGATCTTGAATTATTAAAGAAATATCAGGATAACAGAAATGGTGTATCTAATGACAAGTTTAGCAAAGAAGAAATTGACAGATTAAAAGAATTGCAGAATGAGCCATTAACAGAATATCAGAAGAAAGCCCTTATGATTAACAGTTCTAAAGATGCCATAAGGTCTCAGATAGACCAGAATGATCTTAAAGCAATGAATAAGACTATGTCTATCAATAATGCCAAGTTAGAGCAGCTTAAATCTCAGGATATGTTAAAAGCAGGAGATGCGGCAGACAGTATTATTGAAGCTGCTGATAAAGATATATTTGGTATGCTTGTTAATGAAGGTAAGCAGAATATAGATGATAATATGAAGGAACAGCAGGAAGAAGCTAAGAAAGCAGAAGAAGAGAAGGAAAAGAAGCAAGAGCAGATTGATGAAGCCAAGAAGAAACGTCAGGAAGAGAAAGAGCTTCTTGAAAATGAACAACAGGCAGACAAGCTTGAGCTTGATAATTCAATTAATAGTCAGGCTGTAGACCATTTATCAGAAGCACAGCAGCAGGTTGAGCAGCTTATGAAGAATAATAATATGGTTAATGAAGATATTAAAGGAATTGAGATTGACCTTAATTTCTAATTGACATTTTGTAGTAAATTCGTCTGGCAATTTGTTAGGCAATAATTATTGAAGTTAATAAAAAGCTGTCGTAGAAGACATATTTTTACAGTATATAGAGTTCAATAGCTTCTATATATTGTATAAAATGTTTCATACGGCAGCTTTTATTACTAATTATTAATTGATATATTTCCCATATTTACAGTGGCTTTTAGCAGAGTAGAGGAACTAAGATTATTAGTGTATGTGTTGGAGCATTTATTATTATATAATGTGATGTTACCCATATCTACACTAAGGTCGTAACCACAATCTTTATTCTCAGGCATACGGATGGTTAAATTACCCATATCTACATTAATAATTGCTGACTTATATGTGCAGTTATCAAATTTGCAGTTACCCATATTAATCTCTGCGTTAATCTTTTCTATATTGCTTTTAGTAGCTTTAAAGTTACCCATATTTAATGAAGCTGTTAAATAACCAATATCTATAGAGTCGATTTTAACATTTCCTACATTAGAAGATAAATGCAGGTCGCTTATAGACGCATTTTCGGGTATTCCTATTGTTATTGTACAATCTGCATTTTTAATATTACCAAGGAAATGTTCTGTAGATTGTGTCACATTAAGAGTACTGCCGTTAACAACAGCAGTAGCTTTAAAACGCTCTCCGCCCTCATATTTGAAGCTGTAAGTATCGTCTTTTACAATATTGATATGAGCTACAGTGCCATCGATTGTAATATTAGAAAATGCTTTTAATTCTTCGTAGAAATCGCAATTGTTTCCAGAAGAGGAAGCGGTTAATCGGTTGAATGGTGCGGCATTAAATATATTTCCTAATATACCAGCTATTATACATAAAGCGGTTATTATATATATGATAATAAGATAAATTCTTTTATTCATAGTGTTCTCCTATCTTAGACCCTCATATTATTTTCTTAAAACATTTTTTAATAAAGCATAGATTACCCCGGCAATAGGCCATATAACCCAGGTTATGTGCCAGTAGAATGTTAAAAAGCTGATAGAAAGGTAAATACAGCTTACTGTTGACCAGTACACGGACATAATAGCGGTGGCTGTAGGATTAATATATTCAACAGACTTATTAGCTGGTTTGGCATAATTGCCAGCTATTGTGTCAGGGTTGTTAAGTGATAGAAGCACTTTATAGGCTTTTGAAGCATTTGCCTGATATACAATTAAGAACACACCAATGCCGACAAAACATAATACTCCGGCACCACCAAGGTCGTCAAGAATTTCAAAGTTAAGTGCATCAATTATTATTGGAGGTATAACGCTCATGACACATAATGCAACACCAATGCTTAGACACAGCGAATGAATTGTACGCATATGGTCACATTCATTCTGAATATATGAGGCAGACTGGTAGTCAACGCGGCATTGTTTGTATTTGATATCATCAAATTGCTTAAGCATAATACCTGATAATACGAAAAATCCGACTGCAATCGCAATTACTGCCAACATAACAGCTACCATAATGTTTTCAATAAAGGTAATTCCAATCATATCTCCAATAATTGGAAATATAGGGCTTATAATACATAAAAATACGCCGATTGCAATGAGAATACTTTTCACATTGTAAGCTCTTATGTATTTCTTGATTTCTTCTATCGAAAGACATCTTCTGTTATCAGAAGGTGTATTGTACTGTTGTCTGTTAAGTCCGAGTGTTTCGGAAAGTTCATCAAGATTGCCGAATTCAGATATAACAGTTCCAACAGCTTCATTCTCACTTAAACCTTCTGATATCAGCTCATTGTATTTGTCTTCCATCATTCCCCATAGTTCCTGCTTGGCACGAAGAACTTCAGGAGTGTTCGGCATATTGGCGAACATAGTTTCAAGATAACTTTTGATTGTTTCCATAAGTTAATTTTCCTTCTTAATAAATTGTTCAACGACTTCTTTGGTAAGTGCCCATTCTTCACAGCGGGCTTTGTAATACTCTCTTCCGGCATCAGTTATGCTGTAGTAAGTTCTTTTCTTTCCACCATTGTCACCTACACCAGGGAATGAAGTTATATATCCATTCTTTTCCATTCGTGTAAATGCAGAGTAGAGAGTTGTTTCTTTCATAATATACTTTTCATTGGATAGAGCTTTAATCTGCTTAGATATTTCATATCCATATGATGGTTTGTCTAATAGAAGATAGAGTATCATAGTGTCGTTGTAACCTCTGATAATGTCACTACTTATACCAGCCATAAAACCTCCAAAAAAAATACTACGACTGGCATACTACGTTAGTCGTAGTATGTCTGTCGTAGTATTATATATCATAATATATTATATACTGTCAATACATTTGGTATGAAATGTTATATTGGTTGGAATATAATGCTTTAACTGCCGTAAATAAAAAGAGGGTTCTGTAGTCAGAAACCCTCTTTTGTCGTGTAATATGCCGAATATTGATTAAATTATATGCTGTATAAGCTTATATCAGCTATGTTTGATATTTATATCTTCAGGACAGTCATCCCAGCTTAATACACCAGTTTTTACGGCATTTTCATATCTTGAAATTTTATATTTCAGACGTTTCATAGTTGCTTCAATGTGTGCATGCTGTTCTTTAAGGGCATCAAGCTGTTCCTGTAAAAGCTGTCTTCTTGCTTCAAATGTTTCATCGCCTTCCTGATAGAGTTTCACATATTCAATAAGTGCTTCAATAGGAACTCCAGCATTACGCATACAGATGGCATTTTCAACCCAGCCAAGGTCATTTTCTGTGTAATTTCTTATGCCGCCGGAAGTGCGGGCAACAGTTGGTATAAGACCAACACGTTCGTAGTATCGTAGTGTATCTTGTGAAATATTATATTTCTGGCTTACTTCTTTGATTGTCATAATATCCTCCATTCCTGTCCGGTTATTGAGCTGATTATTATATTGTTATATTAACACTTAGAGTCAGCTTAAAGTCAAGTGCATTGTGAATGAATTAAAAAAATCAGGTGGAGAAGCACAGAAAATGTGATATACTGTCATATAAGGGAATGTCCTATAATCTTAGATTAGCGAAGTGTTCTTAGATGTACAAGGCAGAATGAATGACTATAATAACAGATGAGCACAGACAAAATCCGTTAGTGCAGGACAGAGTTGTGATACAGTAATGTATTCGGAAAAGAGGTTTATTATGGGTTATGATAATGAATTTGATAATAAAATAAACAAGCTTACAGATTTTATTAATGAGTGTAATAGCATAGTGTTCTTTGGAGGTGCTGGGGTATCGACAGAGTCTGGAATACCAGATTTTCGTAGTAAGGACGGTTTATATAACCAGCACGATATTGAATTTGATATGTATGAGCCAGAATATCTGCTCAGTGAAGAGTGTCTTCATCATAAGCCTAAGGTATTTTTTGAATTTTACAGACAGAAAATGGATGCAAGAAATGTAAAGCCTAATATAACGCATTATATGCTTGCCAGATTAGAGAAGCTTGGAAAGCTGGATAAGATTATTACACAGAATATTGATGGACTTCATCAGATGGCTGGAAGCACTAATGTGATTGAACTTCACGGTGCAACTACAAGAAATTATTGTGAAAAATGCGGTAAAAAGTATCCGGCAGATTATATATTTGAGAGCAGGGAAGCAATTCCAAGATGTGTTGAGTGTAACCATATGATACGACCAGATGTGACTTTGTATGGTGAACAGCTTCCAGCAGGTGCATATGAGAGTGCGGTGGAGGCTATAAGAAAGGCTGATATGTTAATAGTGGCAGGAACATCATTAAAGGTATATCCAGCGGCAGGACTTGTATGGGAATTTGCTGGAAAGCATCTTGTCGTAATGAATAAAGAGCCGTTGGATTTCAAGCTGGATATGAATAAAGACATAGAGTTTAATTGTGCGATGGGTGATGTGTTCAGGGCACTTGATAAGAATATATAAATAAACACACTTTACGGGGCTGCTTAATTAAAGTTGACTTGCTCACAATCAAATGTTATGTTGATATAGCATTTTAATAACGAATGTAAACAGAATGGAGAAAGCACATGTCAGGGAATAAAGAGCAGATAGATGTTTCATTAATTGGTAATGACAAAATAGAAGAAGCAATTGTTAACATACAGAAAGAACCGACAGAGGAAAATCTTGTAAGAGCATTGTCTATAGTAAGACACAGAATGAATGATAAAGGTCAGCTGATAATAGCAGTAGAGCCGCCATTGCCAGATGGTAAGCTTAATTTGAAGGTTATAAAGACAGAAGACGGACAGATGTGGTGGATAGCTTACACAAGCTTTGATGAAGAATTAAAAGGTGCAGATAACATTAAATCGACGTTTTTAACAGATATAGATAAGCTGTTGAATTCAGCTTTGCAGGTTGATGAGATTAGCGGCATTATAATTAACCCTTGGAATAAGACGCTTATGATTGATAAAGAACTTATAAAGATTATAATAGGAAAAGAATAATAAAATGTTATATAAGTTTATAAGTATGAAAAAGAGGCGTAAGATAATATGCAGGAATTAAATAAAGCGATAGATGATATACGGTCAAAAGGTGAATTGTCAAATGGGATAACAACACGCTATGCTGTGCCTGAAGATGCAAAAAGACTTCTTGAGATATATGCACCATATGTAGAGAATACAGCAATAACATTTGAATATGATGTACCAACATTGGAAGAATTTATTGAAAGAATCAGACATACACTTGAAAAGTATCCATATATTGTAGCGTTGAATAATGGCACAATCGTTGGTTATGCGTATGCTGGAATGTTCCACGAAAGAGAAGCATACAGCAGATGTGTAGAAACATCTATATATGTTGATAATAATATGAAGCATATGGGCATTGGTGGAATACTTCATAAGACATTAGAAGATGAGTTAAGGAAAGATGGCTTTCTTAATATGTACGCCTGTATAGCCTGCCCTAAGAAAGAAGATGAATACCTTAACAGAAACAGCATAGAGTTCCATAGTCATCAAGGATACAGGCTTGTAGGAGAATTCTATGACTGCGGATATAAATTTAAAAGATGGTACAATATGGTCTGGATGGAAAAGCTCATCGGGGAACATACTGATAAATAAAATATATGTGCAGGAAAGAGGAGTAGTATGAAAAGTACATTAATTAAGGATACAACTAAATCAGAGAGAATAGAGCTTGTTAAGCAGTGGGAGGAAAGTGAGGGCTGTGAGAGCAGTGGAATAGATCTTATGGAATTCTTCCGTGATTATATTGACGGAGTTAAGGAGATTTCAGAGGTCAATGCAGCATTTACAGCAAGATACATTTCTGAAATTCCTGATGATAATTCAGGCATAAGCTGCGGAATGGGCGGCAGGAGATAAGGAGAACTGGCGTGAAGAATATATTATTAATAGCTACTGGCGGAACAATAGCCTGTTCGTCCTCTGATGAAGGGCTTACACCATCAGCTAATGTCAACGAACTGCTTTCATATATACCGCATATTAAAGAAAAATGTAAGCTTTCAGGAATTTCAATAATGAATATCGACAGTACCAATATGAATCCTGAACTTATGATGAATATTGCAAAGGCAATAAAAGAATACAGGGATAATTATGATGGATTTGTCGTGGCACACGGAACGGATACAATGGGTTATACTGCTGCGGCACTTGTATATATGCTGAAGAACTTTAATAAGCCTGTTGTTATAACTGGATCACAACTGCCAATGGAAGCAGAATATACAGATGCGAAGAAGAATTTATCAGATGCGATAATATATGCGTGTGAGGGAAGGGCTGGTGTATATGTGGCATTTGATGGGTGCATAATTAATGGTGCACATGCAAGAAAGGTTAAGACACGCAGTTATGATGCATTTGAGAGTGTTAATTATCCAGTTGTTGCACATATTAAGCATAGCAGGATAACACATAATGAGGCTGTGCAGGGTGACTATAATAAGTCTGATAACAGCGGAATAGAGCCGGAGTTATGTTCAGATGTGATGCTTATTAAGCTGTTTCCGGGAATAGATAATAAGATATTTGAATTTATTAAGGGACACTATAAAGGTGTTGTTATTGAAAGCTTTGGGATTGGTGGAATTCCGAATATAGATAACAATATTGTAGAGGAAATTCACAAGCTTATAGAGGCTGGTGTTGCAGTTGTTGTGACAACACAGTGCAATTATGAGGGTGTTGATCTTGATATATATGAGGTGGGAAAGAAGCTGGCTAAAGAAAATGTTATTATAGCCGCTGATATGACGACAGAAGCGGTTGTTATGAAGCTTATGTGGGCATTGGCACATTTTGGTAAAAATGCAGTTACAGATATTAAGAAATATATTGAAACACCGGTATTCTGTGACAGAAGTTATTAACAGCAGGGAGCTTATGACAGCTTCAATCAATGAATGCAGACGGAATAATTAAAGAATATTATATAATATAAAATACCCTGTTATGTAATGATTAACTCCAACAAGTTTATTCTTACATAACAGGGTATTTTGTAATATGTTGATTATTGATTATTGTGCTTAATAGTGTCTATAAGACTATGCATTCTTGTATTGATTGATTCAAGAATCTTCATATTGGCATCTTCTGTATTAGTGGTTTCAGCAGCGTGTGCAGAGAGCTGTTCAGATACAGCTGATATTGTCTGTATAGAGTCAACAATTACGCTGTTAGCCTGTTTGAGTTCATCAATACTTGATGAAAGTCTTGAAACATTATCACGGACAGTATATGTATTAGTCTGAATATTATCAAAGCTTTTGGCTGTATTCTCAGTAGAAGACTTTTCAGTATTAATTCCGTCTATCATAGTGTAGATAACTGATACAACATCTTCAATAGCTGATGACATATTATGTATAAGTTTTGTTATATTCTCAGTTGCATCACCTGTCTGTGTTGCCATTTTGGAAATCTCAGAAGCAACAACGGAGAAACCTTTTCCAGCTTCACCAGCTCTTGCGGCTTCAATACTTGCATTTAATGCTAAGAGTTCTGTCTGGGAAGCAATCTCCTCAATCATAACAATAATAGAATGCATCTGTGAAATATGGTTGTTAAGGTAAGTAAGCTTATCAGCAACCATTTCTCCGTTCTTAACAGATATATCAACTGTAGTAACAAGATGCTCAATATCTTTACTGCTCTGTGTAAGGATATCAAGGGTTTCTGCCATACTTGCAGAGATTTCATTAGCGGACATATCTACAAGTTCAACTTTTTTCTGAATTGCATCTGTCTGTGTAAGCTGGTTCTGTACGGCATTGGCTGTATCAGTTGCACCGTTGGATACGTCAGACATAGTTGATTGTGTGATCTTTGAAGATTCCTGTAACTTTTCTAAATCAGCATATACTTCAGAAATACCATTCTGCATTGTAGCAGACATTTCTGATATCTGACTAAGAAGCTCATCACTCTGCTCTTTTGATTTAGAAATGTTATTAATCTTCTGGTCTGCATTAGCTTTAGTTGCAAGAGCAAGCATACAGGCATATATACCAGTTATTAATACAATTATGAGCTGTATAACGGCGGCATCAGTTCCAAGATAGCCCATTCTGCCAGTTCTTGCACCGATAATAATAGTGATAATATTTTCAATAACTACGCCAAAATTGACAAGAAACATAAGACGGAATTCGTTATATAATGAAACAATAAATACCATAGGAAGTGCAAAGGCATACATAGTAATACTTGTTGTTGTAAATATGTTGCAGGTATAGAAAACAGCATATCCTATAGCTACTAAGTGCTTGATTGCATTAGTTTCGTGGTTCTTGTTCCAGAAAATAAATTCAGCAATCACAGGTGCCATTCCGATAGCAAAGATAATAATTGCGTAGGCGAATGATGTTATACCAACTGCTGTCTGCATAAAAACAAGAAGGCTGATAACAAGCACTTCTATTAAGTGTGCTAGCATAGCTACACGATTGTTTCGTTCCATTTCGGGAACTTCTCTTTTGATTTTGATAGGCATAAGTACCTCCTGATGTATATTGTTATTTAAGTGCCTAGAATACTAACCCCCATTATAATATATATAATTTGATATTTCAATGATACATTTATGGTTCTTCCGACACAGATAGCTTTTATATAATAATTACATTTTTTGTCAGATTAATGCTGTCTTTATAATTTTATATTGATTGTTTCGTTTTGAATATTTATAGTCATTATTTCTGTAAAATAATATGAAAAAGCGATATTTCACCTTGAAATAATACAATAATAATTATAATATACATTTATAAAATAAGTTTATAAAAGTCGGAGGTGCCATATGTTATTTAAAAATCCAATTATTCCGGGATATAATCCTGATCCAAGCATATGCCGTGTAGGAAGTGATTATTATATTGTGAATTCCACATTTGAATTCTTCCCAGGAGTGCCTGTATATCATAGTAAGAATTTGGTTAACTGGGAACTTACAGGATATTGTCTGGACAGGCGTTCACAGTTAGAACTTGAGGACTGTCGTAATTCGGGAGGAATATATGCACCAACAATACGATATCATAAAGGTATGTTTTATATGATAACAACAAATGTTACTGATAAAGGTAATTTCGTTGTTCATACAGAAGATATTAACAGTGAATGGTCTGAGCCAGCGTGGATTGACCAGGGGGGAATTGACCCGTCATTATTCTTTGATGATGATGACAAATGTTATTATTGTTCAACGGGAATAATTGACGGTGTACGTGGAATTGTTGCATTTGAGATAAATCCGCTTACAGGTGTGATATTATCTGAGAAGAAGCTTATAAGTGAAGGTTGTGGTGGACAGTGTCCGGAAGGCCCACATATTTATAAGAAGGATGGCTGGTATTATCTTATGATAGCAGAAGGTGGAACGGAATATGCACACCGTGAAACAATCCAACGTTCGCATAATGTATATGGTCCATATGAGGCTTGTCCGGATAATCCTGTTATATCTCATAAGGAATATAAGAAATCAGAGATTCAGGCGACAGGACATGCGGATTTATTAGAGGATGAGAATGGTAACTGGTGGCTTGTGTTTCTTGGAATAAGAAGATTCAGCCATGCTTTGCTTCATAATCTTGGGAGAGAAACATTTCTTGCACCAGTAAAGTGGGAAAATGGCTGGCCGGTTGTTGGTTATAATGGCAATGGAACAATTGAGCTTGTAATGGATGCACCACTGCCTGGACTTGATTGTGAAGAGAGTTCTGCCAATATCCGTATTGATAAGCAGTCCGGACAGCCAATTCTGTACGAAGACCACAGTGTGGATATAGATTTTACAGATGAACTGCTTGATAAAAGGCTTCAATATACAAGAAATCCTGATATGTCAAAGTATATATATGATAATAAAAATGCTGTGCTTACACTTAAGGGAACAGATATAACACTTAACACGGCTGGCAAATCACCAACAATTGTGTCATTTAAACAGCCGGAATTCACGACAACTTTATATGCGTGTCTTGATATAGCAAGATGTAATGCAAAAAGATGTGGCGTTGCGGCATATTACAATAACGATTATCATTATGAGATATACATAGGCAATGATGATAATGGCAGGTATATAGGATTTTATAAACATATACACGATATGGGTGTTGAGCTTGAAAGAATTCCCATTAATAATGAAGATATGAATTCAAAGCTTTTGATAAAAATAGATACAGACAGGGAAAAGTATACATTTTCTTATGCAATAGCTGACACTGCTAATCTTGGTGCAAGGGTGGCATACAGGCAGATAGGTTCAGGACTTAATGCAGGACTTAGCACGGAGGGTACGCGGACAATGACATTTACGGGTACATTGTTCTCGTTATTTGCGGAAAATGGAGATGGTGTATTTAACATAGGGGTAAAGCTTTTAATCAATCCAGATGAGAATTATACATTATAATATAATTATATGAGCTGAGGTTTTGGAGGATTGAGTGAATTGTGTAGCAATGTATCAATCCAGATATAAGGGTGTGATAAAAGTATCTTTTGCTTCTGGGATAATTATGTCTGTAGATTAATGTATACAGAAATGAGGGTAATTATGGGAGATAATAACTGGTCATATTCAAAAATATATAAAGAAATTAAACCCTATGAGGAATATGGTATGTATGATGTTGCGTGGCACGATGGTATGTCAGCGGCAGATGGCCACATAGGTGTAATTACATCGTGTGCACCTTTAAATGACAGCTTTATATTCCAGAATGTTGAGTATATTATGCCGTCAGAAGAGCCAAGATATGTGCCTTTAGAGGTTGAAGGACAGCTGGATGAGGCAAGGCAGTCAGTTATTAATATGGACGATACCTGGGATATACACAACAGAAAACGTACCAATATGTATTGTCATCATCCAGGACACCAGCTCAGGGTGAAATTATGCAGGAGTGCTGATATAACAGATACTAACGCATTAATATCAGAAGCTGCAAAACACCCTCATATGACAAGAAATGATGATATAAATATTACGGATTATGAACGATATACAGATTTTAACAGGTCTGAGATTGTTGTTAAATATAAGGCAGATGGAAGAACTATAACTAAAAGAACTTTTGCATCCTTGACTGATGATGTTGTTATTACAGAGATTACAGGAGCGAAGGATTTTATCGTTAATATTTCAGTTGATGATTTTGAGGCAATGCATAAGTTTGGTATGGATAAGAATAAACAGGCAACATCAGAGAGAGGAATGAAGTATTCGCGTTTTGTTAAAGATGATATAGTTGGTGTTGTGGCACATTATCCTTCATTTGAGGGAAGTGAGCTTGCAAATGGAGGGTTTGCAGGTGCAACCAGATTTATTACAGATGGTATAGTCAATATGATAGAATTGAATAAATCAGACAAGGCATATACCTGTATAGATAATATAGTACCAATTATTCAATTGAATAAATCGGACAAGATTATTCTTATAACATATCTTGATTGGACAGATAAGCTTGGCAGGCTTGAAGATTTCCAGTCAGAATGTGAGAGTGGCAGTATATTTGATACAGAGCTTATTAGAAAATGTTTTGCAAAGGTAAATGATAGTTTAGGCACAGCTGATAAAGCGTTTTTTAATAATAAAGAAATTTTCTATGATGCTGCAATCAAAGAACATAGTATTAAAAGTGCTGAAAGATATAACAGGGTATCATTATATTTATACGATAATACTGATTGTATATCTAATAAAAATGATAAAGAAAAGAAATATTATGATAATGTCTCTAAAGCTGATGACAATAGTAAATGCGCAATAGCTGATAATGAAGATAGGTACAATATATATAATATGGCAGCTAATGAGGAGCTTCTAGATAAGCAGAAAGAAGTTCCAGATATTCTTATTCCGCTTCTTGAAAGAATATATAATAATGCAAGATATGGGCTTATGTCAGGGGCTGGCTATACAGCACCAAGGCTTAATGGACCAGGTGTTGGAGAGTGGAATCTGATGTGGCGTAATGCGTATACCATGGATGCTAATGTTAATATTCAGGTATCGGGAATTAACAGCGGCAATATGTATGAAGCTGGCGTTGGGTATATTTGGTTCGTATTAAGACAGCTTAAAGACTGGGAGATTAATGCAGAAAAGGTATATGGAATGAAAAATGCCCTGTTAGCACCTATCAATACTGACGGACAGAGGGCAATGATGGTTGAGTATGACATTAACTATCCGTTCCAGTATTGGAATACGGGTGCAAGCTGGATGATACTTCCTATAGCAGAATGGGTTGACTGCTATGGTGATGTGTCAATTACAACAACTGATCAAAAGATAATAAAGCAGTATAACAAAGAGGTCTTTAATGTAAAGAAAGATATTCTTATGCCGGTGTTACAAAAGACTTATAATTTCTGGGAACAGCTCTGCACGCCTGAATACTATACGGATATTGATGGCTATGCAAGATATGAAAAGGGTAAGACACATTTGTTTACTGGTGAGAAGTATCTTATAATTCCGTCATTTTCACCAGAGAACAAGCCGCTTGGCTATAAGAGTGCAATAACAGCCAATGCTTCAATGGATATAGCTGCGGCAAAAGATATTATAGCTATGTATATTGATATGGAAAATGAACTTCAGAATGAAGGATACAAGGAAAGAATTAAGAAGGCTGAAAAGTTAAATAATGAGCTTCCGGATTATCAATATGATGAAAGCGGTGCAATAAGAGAGTGGGCTATGAAAGAGTATCAGGAAAATAATGCCCACAGGCATATAAGCCACCTTTATTGTGCGTGGCCGGCATATCAGACACAGCATAATAATAAGCTTGCCAACGCCTGCCGACAGGCTATATTAAACCGTAATAAGGAGAATTCCAGAAAAGATGACACGGCATCACACGGCTGGATTCATAAGGCACTTGTTGAGGCAAGGCTTAAGAATTCAGAGGAAGTGTATAATATATTAAATATGCTTGTGCATAGCGATATATTTTATTCAACATTATTTACCGACCATAATACGAACAGGGCTAAGGGTGTCGCCTGCACAGATACATTATATGGAATAACTGGAATTATTAATGAAATGCTAGTGTATTCGGATAAGAACACGGTAGAACTGCTTCCTGCATTAAGCAGTAATATACCAGCAGGAAATATAAGCGGACTTTTAACACGTGCTGGTGTGAGAGTTGATTATTTAAGCTGGGATGTTGATAAGAGAAATGTAAAAGCAGACTTAACTGCATTACGGGATACAAGCTTTAATCTTGTGCTTAATAATAAGGCGTATATTGGTGAGGAAAATGAAAGTAAATGCGTTGTAGTTCAGTTAAAAAAGGGTGAAAGGTATTGCTTTATGGGTTGATAGTGAAAATGCGGAAACACCGATATAGTAGAGTGTTTCCGCATTTTTTATTTTATTTGAACTTGAATGTATTCTCAAGTGTCTCCCACTTGGTATCTTTCTCGCTGAAATTAAGTGGGGTTCCGTCTTCAAGCTTGTATCCAGATGGGTCAGCACTGCCTGGATATTTGCCTGTAACCTGTGGCCATTCAATGCCAATGCTTGGGTCGTTCCACGCAAGACCGCCCTCATCACCAGGATGATAGAAGTCAGTTACTTTGTAGCAGAACTCAGCTTCGTCACTTAATACGAGGAAGCCGTGTGCAAAGCCTTCGCTTATATAGAACTGCTTCTTGTTCTCTTCTGTAAGTTCTACGCCAAACCATTTGCCGTATGTCTTAGAACCTGCACGAAGGTCAACAGCAACATCAAATACGCTTCCTTTGATTACACGTACAAGCTTTCCCTGAGGAAATTCTTTCTGGAAGTGTAAGCCACGAAGAACACCCTTAACAGAGCGTGACTGGTTATCCTGAACAAATACCATATCAAGACCGGCTTCGTGCATATCATTCTGATTGTAAGTTTCCATAAAATATCCGCGGTTATCGCCGTGAACAGTAGGTTCTATTATATAAAGTCCTTCAATATCGCAAGGAGTTACTTTAATCTGTCCCATAGTTATTACCTTTCTTTGATTAATCTAAAAATACTGCCACCTGACAGATAAAAATAAATTGTCAGGTTGTATATAAAAATATATTAATTATCGGTTAGAATACATTTTCTCATAGTAGTTCTGGTATTCGCCTGAGATGATAGTTTCCCACCATTCCTTGTTGTCAAGATACCACTGGATTGTCTTCTTTATGCCGTCTTCAAACTTAGTTTCTGGTAACCAGCCAAGTTCGTTGTGGATTTTAGAAGGGTCGATAGCATAACGCATATCGTGTCCCTTACGGTCGCCAACGTGAACGATAAGTGATTCTGGCTTGCCAAGTTCTTTACAGATAAGCTTAACGATGTCAATATTTCTCTTTTCATTATGTCCACCGACATTGTATACTTCACCGACACGTCCTTTGTGAATGATAAGGTCAATAGCCTTGCAGTGGTCTTCAACATAAAGCCAGTCACGGACATTAAGACCTTCACCATATACAGGAAGTGGCTTATCATTAAGAGCATTGGCAATCATAAGAGGAATAAGCTTTTCTGGGAAGTGGTATGGTCCGTAGTTGTTAGAACATCTGCTTATAGTTACAGGAAGTCCATAAGTTCTGTGGTAAGCTAATACTAAAAGGTCAGCACCAGCTTTTGATGAGCTGTATGGGCTTGATGTATGTATAGGTGTTTCCTCTGTGAAGAAAAGGTCAGGTCTGTCAAGTGGAAGGTCACCATATACTTCATCAGTAGATACCTGATGATAACGCTTAATTCCGTACTTTCTGCACGCATCCATAAGAACAGCAGTACCTTTGATGTTAGTGTCAAGGAATACTTCCGGGTTCTCGATAGAACGGTCAACGTGTGACTCGGCGGCAAAGTTTACAACCATATCTGGGTGTTCTTCTTCAAAAAGCTTGTATACAGCTTCTCTGTCAGTAATACTTTCCTTAACAAATCTGAAGTTAGGATTATCCATTACAGGAGCAAGTGTTGAGAGATTGCCTGCGTATGTAAGGCAGTCAAGACAGATAATTCTGTAATCTGGATATTTCTTTAACATATGGAAAATGAAGTTGCTTCCGATAAATCCGGCACCGCCGGTAACAATAATATTCATATATAATCCTCGTTTCTGTGCACATATTAATAATTAAAATGGTGTAGTGTGCGCTACACACCAAATGATAATATATTCTAGCTATGAAGTACGTCAATATATTTGCCGTCAAGCACATCTTTTAAATACTGTCCGTACTGGTTTTTCTTTAAGACTTCATAAGTCTTAAGTACGTCCTCTTTAGTTATCCAGCCGTTAAGATAAGCTATCTCTTCAAGGCAGGCTATTTTACGGTGCTGATGTGTTTCAATTGTCTTAACGAAGTTAGTAGCTTCAACAAGGCTTTCGTGAGTACCAGTGTCAAGCCAGGTAAAGCCCTGACCTAAAAGTTCTACATTGAGGTTGTTGTTCTCAAGATATATACGGTTAAGGTCTGTTATTTCAAGCTCACCTCTTGCAGATGGCTTTAAATTCTTCGCATACTCTACAACCTTGTTATCATAGAAGTAAAGACCTGTTACACAGTAATTGCTCTTAGGCTTAGCTGGCTTTTCTTCTATAGATATAGCCTTGCCGGCTTCGTTAAATTCTACAATACCAAATCTTTCAGGGTCATCAACGTAGTAACCAAATACTGTAGCACCTATGCCTTCTTCAGCGTTTTTAACAGCATTTTTGAGACGTTCCTTAAGTCCGTTGCCAGCGAATATGTTATCGCCAAGAACCATAGCAACAGTGTCATCACCGATGAATTCCTCACCGATAATGAAAGCCTGTGCAAGTCCGTCAGGTGATGGTTGTACAGCATAAGAAAGATTAACACCGAACTGGCTTCCGTCACCGAGAAGCTCTTTGAATCTAGGTGTATCCTGTCGAGTAGATATTATAAGAATATCACGAATTCCAGCAGTCATAAGAACTGACATAGGATAATATATCATAGGCTTATCGTATATAGGAAGAAGCTGTTTACTTGTTACCATTGTGAGTGGATAAAGGCGTGTGCCAGAACCACCAGCGAGAATAATACCTTTCATAGTCATTCCTCTTTTCTTAATAAATAGTGTGTTTTAAATAAATTAATACCTGTTTAGCAGATTAGTGCTTACTAAGCAGATTATAGTTTATTTAGTAAATTGATATTTGCTTTTTGTTTTGATATATATATAATAAAAGATGACGTAACGTCATCTTCAAGTATTTTTTGTGATACAAGAAGAAATTTTATCATTATTTATGATTTTTATGGTTTCAAACAGATCTTCAAATAGGATTTTAATAGTCCTTAAAATATAATTTCAAATAAGCTTTCAAATAGGATTTGCAATAAGTTTTTAAACAGAATTTCAGGTATGATTACAGTAAAATATACCATAAAGAAAAGAGGAAGTTATGCATAAAGAAGGTTATTATTCTTCTGGTGAATTTGCCAAGAAAGCAAATGTTACAGTAAGAACTATAAGATATTATGATAAACAGAATATTTTAAAGCCGTCACTGCTTACAGAGGACGGAGTGAGGTTTTATACGGATTCAGATTTTACGAGGCTTCAGCAGATACTGTTGTTTAAGTATCTGGGGTTTTCGCTTGAGGATATAAGAAATATGACTATAGGTGATTCAGATTATAACATTCTTCTTAATTCGCTTAATTTGCAGTTTAAGCTTATTCAGGACAAAATAGCACAGATGGAGCTTGTAAAGAATGCAATTGAAGACACGATAGATACATTTAAAAATAACAAATCAGTGGATTGGAGCAATATGCTTTCGCTTATCCACCTTACTAATATGGAAAGCACTTTAAAGACACAGTATCTTAATGCTGGAAATATAACCGCAAGAATTAATCTTCATGCAGAATATTCAGTTAATAAGCAGGGTTGGTTTAACTGGATATATGAACAGAGCAATATACAGACCGGACAGCGTATTCTGGAGATAGGCTGTGGTGATGGAAGACTGTGGGTTGATAATAAGAATAATGTAAGAGAACTTTCAGGGCTACAGGTGTTCTTAAGCGATATATCCGATGGTATGGTGAATGATGCAAGAAGAAATATAGAAGCGGAATATGCTAACGAGAATGGGGCGGATAGTACTGCACATAAGACAGGACAGTCTGTATCATTTAAGTTTAATACATTTGACTGTGCGGATATTCCTTATAGGAATAATTATTTCGATATAGTTCTTGCTAATCATGTATTATTTTACTGTGATAATATAGAAAGCGTTCTAAAAGAAGTCAAAAGAGTGTTAAAACCGGGTGGAGTATTTATATGTGCAACTTATGGGGCTTCGCACATGAAAGAGATTAGTGATCTTGTAACAGAGTTTGATAAAAGAATTGTTCTTGCTGCGGATAATCTGTATGATAAATTCGGGCTGGATAATGGAGAGGATATATTGATTAAGCATTTTAATAATGTAGATGTCAGAAAATATAATGATCACCTGTTAGTTGATAAAGCAGAGCCGCTTATTGAATATATTCTTTCCTGCCACGGCAACCAGAACCAGTATCTTCTTGACAGATATTCTGATTTTAAAGCATTTATAAGAAATAAGCTTGCAAGGAAGCCTTTTAAGATTACTAAAGATGCAGGATTATTTATATGTAAAGATATATGGTAATTATATTAATAATGTGGTAAAATTATACAGCTATTGCAATTTACGCGATTAAATATCTATTATAATGGGAATGTTATTTATAACAGTATAATGATAGGCAGATTATTAAATTATAGAAGAATAGAGGTATACAATGGCGTTATCCAAATTATTTTTAAATGCAGGTGAAGCGTTAAGGCCAGTTCTTGTAAAAGTGCTTCCGATGAAACTGCTAAGTAAGCTGAAGGCGGGAATTATTAATAATGCAACAGAAAAGCTGTCGGCAGATACTATAGAAAAGTATGCACCGGGACGATACAAGGAAGGTGCTAATATAATAGGCAATATAAAGGGGGATAATGGATTAGGACAGAGTGCACGTATTATGTGCAGTCTGCTTGATGAGAATAATGAGCCACACGTTATAAGGGATTTCTTTGTTCCACCGGGAGGCTCAAGAACCAATGATATGTATGACAGCAGGCTTACAACACAGCTTCCATATGATGTTAACATAATACATGTTAATGCAAGTGAGTTTATGGTAGCATATTTAAGCCTTGGCAAAGATGTATGGGATTACAGATATAATATAGGTTACTGGGCGTGGGAATTAGAGACATTTCCAGAGGAATGGCTTCCGGCATTTAAGCTTGTCGATGAAGTGTGGACACCATCGGATTTTGTTACTAATACACTTAAGAAATATACTGACAAGCCTGTGGTTACGGTTCCACATTGTATAGAACCTGTTGCAAGTGCACAGTATGGCAGGAAGCATTTTAATCTTCCAGAAGACAAGTTCCTGTTTTTAATAATGTTTAATAGTGGAAGTGTTATGGAAAGAAAGAATCCATTGGCAGCTATTAAAGCATTTAAGCAGGCATTCCTGAAAGATGAAGCAACTAAGAACAAGTATAAGGATGTAGGTCTTGTAATTAAGATAAGTGAGTCAGAGCTTTCAGCAGACGATGAGAAGATTATAAGCTCTATTGTAGATAAAGAAGATAATATTTACTTTATGTGTGGACAGATTAATAAGACAGAAGTTAATTCTCTTCTTAAAGACGTAGATGTATATGTATCACTTCACCGCTCAGAGGGCTTCGGGCTTGTAATGGCGGAGGCTATGTATCTTGGAACACCGGTTATAGCAACGGCGTGGTCGGGTAATACAGAGTTTATGAATGATCATACGGCGTGTATGGTTGGATACGATATGATAGAACTTGATAAGGACTATGATGTATTTAAGAAGGGCAATGTGTGGGCAGATGCACACATTGATGAAGCTGCTGATTATATGGTAAGGCTCTATGAAGACAAAGAGTATTACAACACCAAGGCAGGTAATGGACAGGCATATGCCAGAGAACATCTTGCATACAAGCGTTCAGCGGATATTGTGAGTGAGCGTTTAAGACAGATTCATTCAAAGTCTTAAGGCTTTTTAACTATTCGTTTGACAAAGAAAATGTTTGTTATTATAATATGCAGGATTTAGATATAGAGGAGAAATTTCTGATGCAACATATTAAAGAATTATATGAATATAGGGAAATGATTATAAGTCTTGTAAGAAAAGACTTAAGAGGAAGATATAAGGGTTCTGTTCTTGGATTTCTTTGGACATTCGTCAACCCTTTATTACAGCTTATCGTGTATACAATTGTGTTCTCAATAATTATGAGGGCAAGCTATGAACAGTATTATTTGTTCCTTTTCGTGGCACTTGTGCCTTGGATGTTCTTTTCATCAAGTGTAACTGATGGTGCGGCAAGTATATTAAAAGAGAAGGATATGGTTAAAAAGATATACTTCCCAAGAGAGGTTCTTCCAATATCAACAGTTACAAGTGCATTTGTTAATATGATACTTACATTCGTTGTTGTATTTATAGTTGTTATTGTATCTGGAAGAGGTATTAATCCACTTGCATTATTATGCCTTCCTGTTGTTATGGTTGTAGAGTATGTACTTTGTCTTGGTATTGCACTTATAGTATCATCACTTACAGTATATCTCAGGGATTTACAGTATATTCTTGGAATATTTGTTATGGCACTCCAGTATATGACACCGGTAATGTATGGCGTTGATATGGTAGAGAATTCTGGTGCTGGTGACTGGCTTATTTTAATATTTAACTTAAATCCTATGACACCTATTATTAAAATATACAGACAGATTATTTATTATGGAGAAGTTCCAGAACTTGGTTCGCTGGCTCTTGCATTAATAATAGGTATTGTATTTATAGTTGTCGGAGAAGTTCTGTTTAAGAAGCTTCAGAGAGGTTTTGCAGAAGAATTCTAATTAGAATAGTATAGACAATTAGATATATAAGCAGAAATGAGGATTATGATGGATAAAGATAATGCAATTGAAGTAAAAAATATAACTAAAGATTTTAAAGTATATTATGATAAAGGAAGCGAACTTAAGGAAAAAATGCTTTTCTGGAAGCGCAACAGATATGAGAAAAGACATGTTCTTAATGGTATAAGCTTTAATGTTAAGAGAGGTGAGGCTATAGGTTTAGTAGGTAAGAATGGCTGTGGTAAAAGTACAACACTTAAAATGCTTACTAAGATTATATACCCTGACTCAGGAACAATTGAGATGCGTGGAAGAGTATCAAGCCTTATAGAGCTTGGAGCAGGTTTTCACCCGGATATGAGCGGAAGAGAGAATATATATACTAATGCTTCTATATTCGGACTTACCAAGAAAGAGATAGATGCAAGACTTGATGATATTATAGCATTTTCAGAACTTGAAGATTTCATAGATAATCCAGTAAGAACTTATTCTTCAGGAATGTATATGCGACTTGCTTTTGCAGTTGCTATCAATGTAGATGCTGATATTCTTCTTATTGATGAAATCCTTGCCGTTGGTGATGCTAACTATCAGGCAAAGTGTTTCAATAAGTTAAGAGAGATTAAGGCTGAGGGAACAACTATCGTTATTGTATCTCATTCATTAGGTCAGATTGAGCAGATATGTGACCGTTCTATATGGATAAAAAATGGTCTTATAGAAGCGGAAGGAACTCCAAAAGATGTCCATCTTAAATATCTTGACTATATGAATCAGGAGAGAATGGAACAGGCTGAGAAAGAGCAGCTACGTCAGGCAAAGCTTGAACGTGAGCAGATGGAGAAGAAGAAAGAAGAAGAACGTATCAAGAAAGAGCGTGCGAAGGTTAATTCAAGATACGGAAGTGAAGACGCAAGATTTACAGATATTCATATGTATAATGAGGCTGGCGAGGAGAGCAGAATATTCAAGACAGGAGAGAAAGTTATACTTGATCTTGGTTATCACGTTGATAATAAAGTTACTGATGCAGTATTTGGATTTGGTATATTCAGAAATGATGCTCTCTGGTGCTATGGTACTAATACAAGAATAGACAGAATAGAGAATTTTGACATTGATAAAGACGGAAGATATAAGGTAGAACTTGAAGATCTTAATCTTATACCTGGTAATTACTGGGTAGATATAACTATTGAATATGGAGAGGGTATACCTGTTGATTATTATAAGCAGGCTCTTAAGTTTGAGGTTGTATCTAATATAACAGATGTTGGCGTTACAAGAATTCCACACAAGTGGGAATTACACATTTAAGATGAGGAGATAAGAATAATTATGAAAAGGGCAGTGCCATGGATAAGAGTGGCTGGATTTATTGTTGGGCTTGTTGTACTGGTAGCAATATTTGATTACGCGTTTGCACAGACAGGATATGTAAGATATGTGCTTACATATTTCCAGAATTCAGATGAGGATATAGATACACTTGTATTAGGTGCATCGCATGCAAGAAGTGCAATTGACCCGCAGAAGATAGATGATGTTAACGACACGAATTCATTCAGTCTTGCAATACCTGGTGAGATGGTAAAGGATTCTTATTATGTGTTACAGGAAGCGTGCCGCAGTAAGAAGATTAAGACACTTATATTTGATGTGGATTACCAGTATTGGATGGAACCTCAGGCAGAAGGATATTTTCAGGAACCATTCATATACAACCAGCTTAGCTGGTCATCACCAGTAAAGTGGAAGTATATGGCAGAGAATATGCTTAATCTTGATGTTAGGAATGCATTTACGAAGAGAAATGTATATCTTTGTACTCCATCATCAGTAAAGACTAATATTTCACAGAAGCGTTCACAGGAATATAAGAATGCGGATATCTACTCAATAGAGGTACCAGATGCCAATGGTCCATATATTGGAAAGGGATTTTTCTATCGTGAGGTAAGCGGACTTCAGCCAGGTGGTGATGCTTATGTTGATGGCTGGGTAGGCAGAGAGAATGATGGTCTTTCAGAGGTGGCTGTAACCAAGTTCAAGCAGATAAAGAAGTTCTGTGATGATAATGGTATTGAGCTTATATGTGTTACATCACCAATAACACCAAGCGTTATGCAGAAGCTTGGAATGGGAACTGTTAATGATGTACTTTCACAGTTCTTTGAAGAACAGAATGTACCTTATTATAATTTTAACAAAGCCAGATTATCAGTTCTTGACAGAAGTGATCTTGATTATGGAGATAAAGAAGGTCATATGGGTGGAGAACTTGCAGAAGAATATTCAGAAGTATTGGCAGAAGTATTAAAAGGACATTTTAACGGAACATTAGATGAAACAAAGTATTTTTATAATACCTTTGATGAGATGTATAAAGAGATGGAGGAACAATAAATGTCATTCACAACAGTAGCCTTTTTTGTATTTTTATTAGCTGGAATAGTTGTTTATTATGTTCTTCCCAAGAATGTACAGTGGATATGGCTTCTTATATTAAGTTATATATATTATTTTACATTTAGTATTAAAGCTTCTTTATTTATGGTATTTGCAACTGTAACTATATATTTCGGAGGCATTTGGCTTCAAAATATACAGAATACAGGTGACAGATATTTAAAAGATAATAAAGAAACACTTTCAAGAGAAGATAAGAAGGCTTATAAAGAAAGCCTTAGAAGAAAGAAAAGATGGGTGTTGTTCCTTATACTTCTTTTGGATTTTGGAATGTTAGCAGTTGTAAAATATAGTAATTTTGCAATAGAGAATATTAATTCCGTACTTGGACTTATAGGTAAAGAACCAATAGGTCTTCTTGGAATGGGACTGCCACTTGGAATATCGTTCTTTACATTCCAGTCTGTATCATATGCAATTGATGTATATCAGGGAAAGTATGAGTGTGAGAAGAACATATTTAAGATGGGATTATTCGTATCATTCTTCCCACAGCTTTTACAGGGTCCAATTGGAAGATATGACAGATTAGGAAAGCAGCTTTACAGTGGACACAGCTTCAATTTAAAGAATGTAGAATACGGACTTCAAAGAATCGGCTGGGGACTTTTTAAGAAGGTTGTTATTGCAGACAGGGCGGCAGTGCTTGTTCTTAATGTATTTAATAATTATGAGGCATACAGCGGATTTCATTATATTATGGCAGTGCTTATGTACTCTGTAGATTTATATATGGATTTCTCTGGTGGAATAGATATAGTTATCGGTGCTGCACAGATGTTTGGAATTACAATGGATGAGAATTTCAGACAGCCATATTTCTCTAAGTCAATAGGTGAATTCTGGAGAAGATGGCATATTACACTTGGTACATGGATGAAGGATTACATATTCTATCCGATGTCACTTTCTAAGAAGATGAATAAGTTCGGAAAGTGGGGAAAGAAGCACTTTGGCAATACATTTGGAAGAACACTTCCTATATGCTTTGCTAATATAGTAATATTCTTTATCGTAGGTATATGGCACGGAGCAGCCTGGAAATATATTGCATATGGACTTTACAATGGCTTTATTATTGCAATAAGCAATCTTTTAGAGCCTGTATACAAGAAGCTTCTTAATAAGTTTCATATTAATGCAACAAGCAGGGGCTGGACTTTATGGCAGATTATAAGAACATTTATACTTGTTAATATAGGCTGGTACTTTGATATGGCTGACAGTGTAAGTCAGGCATTATGTATGATAAGATGGTCAATTCAGGGATTAAGCTTTTCACAGCTTAACAGTTCATTATTAGACCTTGGAATAGAAGCAAGAGATTATATAATTATAATCGCTGGATGTATTATAGTATTTATTATAAGTGTACTTAAAGAAAAAGGTATAGCTATAAGAGAGAGCATAGCGGCCAAGCCATTAGCGGTAAGATGGATTGCTTATTATGCGTTGATAGCTGTTATATTAATATTTGGATATATAGGAGCAACACAAGGCTTTATATATGCTAATTTCTAGCTTGTAAATGTAAGTGGTGTATCAGATACACAGAAATGAGGAGTATATGTCAGAACAGATTAATGTAGAATCAATTATGAAAGAGATTAAGAAAGAGATTGAAGTTAAAGGTTATACTAATGACTTATTAAGCTTTGATGATGTTATTGTTGATGTTGGTTCAATGAATGTTAATAAGTTTGATAAAGTAAAATTCAATGAGGATATATATGTTGCCAACCACGAATGGGAAGTTAATCCATACAGACCATTACAGGGTGGAAAAGTAACAGTATTCTTTAAAAAGGCAATAAGAAAGCTTGTATATTTCTTTGTAGAACCTATCGTTATGGCTCAGGATGGATTTAATGCTTCAATTGTCCGTTTGATGAACCAGATGAACTGTTATATAGAAGAAAAAGATAAAGAGATAGCTGAACTTAAGAAAGAGATAGAAGAATTAAAGGGCGGAAAGTAATATGCGTATTTTTCAGTTATTATCTACTATTGCTTATGGCGATGCTGTTAGTAATGATACAGTAGCTATGGAAAAGGCAATCAAGCAGATGGGATATCAGACAAGAATATATGCCGAAAGCATAGTACCACCACTTGATAAAAAGACGGCACTTGCAATTTCAGAATTAAAAGATGTATCGAATGATGATATTATAATATTCCATATGTCAACAGGAAGCCGCCTGAATTTTGATGTGGCTAAGTATCCTTGCCGTAAAATTGTAGTGTATCATAACATAACACCACCAGAATACTTCAAGAATAATGATGAAAGATTCAGTGATATATGTGAGTATGGTCTTAAAGGTGCTAAGTCATTAGCTGATAAGGTCGATTATTGTCTTGCTGTTTCAGAATTCAATAAAAAGGATCTGCTTAATATGGGTTATAAATGCCCTATTGATGTACTTCCAATTATTATACCAATGTCTGATTATGATAAAGCACCAGACAAATCAGTTGTAAAGAAATATTCTGATGACTATGTGAATATATTATTTACAGGACGTATTGCACCTAATAAGAAGCAGGAAAATCTTATATCAGCATTTTATTATTACAACAGGCTGTATAATAAGAAGTCACGTCTTATACTGGCTGGTTCGTTCAGATATGATGATCCATATTATATAAGGCTTACAGAATATACTAAGAAGCTTGGTATGGGTGGAACAGTTATATTTACAGGACATATAAAGTTTGACCAGATACTTGCTTATTATAAGACAGCAGATGTATTTCTATGTATGAGTGAGCATGAAGGCTTCTGCGTTCCGATTGTTGAGGCAATGAAGTTCAAAGTTCCAATAATTGCTTATGGCAGGGCTGCTGTGCCTGAAACTATGAACCATAAGGGTATGATATTAGATGATAATAATCCACAGTATGTAGCTGCCTGCATTGACAAGATGGTTAAAGATAAGAAGTTAAGGGATTATGTTATAGAAGAACAAAATGAAAGACTTGAATATTATAGCTATGATAATATATCTGCAATGTTCAAGGAGTATTTGTCAAAGTTTATTGATAAGAAGGATTGAGCATTATGAAGAAAATTGGATTTGTAGTTCCATGGTATCATAAGGATATACGAGGGGGAGCAGAACAGGAATTAAGAGGAATTGTGACCCACTTGAAAGCCAATAATGTTGATTTGGAAATAATAACAACCTGTGTAAAAGAGTTTACTGCTGACTGGACTGAGAATTATTTCAAGGAAGGTGTAGAGATAGTTGATGGAATTCCAATAAGAAGATTCAAAGTAAGAAAAGGCAATATGAAAGAATTTCATAGAATTAATGCCAAGGTTATGCAGGGAAAGACAATATCCTATGATGAAGAAGATATATTCATAAGGGAAATGGTCAATAGTCCTGATATGTATGATTATCTCAGGGAGCATAGTGAGGAATATCATAGATATGTGTTTATTCCATATATGTTTGGTACAACTTATTATGGGATACTGGCGTGTCCATTTAAGTCAATTCTTATTCCGTGCCTGCACGATGAGGCATACGCTTATTTCAGACATTATAGAGAGACATTCAGGGATTTAAGAGGAATTATATTCCACGCAAGACCGGAGATGGAACTTGCCAATAAAGTGCTTGATTTAAGAAATGTTAATCAGGTGCTTTTAGGAGAAGGCGTAGAAACAGATTTTGAATATAATGCTGACAGGTTCAGAAAGAAATACAATATTAATGAACCATATATAATATATGCAGGACGTAAAGATGAAGCCAAGAATATATATACACTTATAAAATATTTTGGCGAATTTACAAGAAGAAATCCTGATAAGAACTTAAAGCTTGTCTTAATAGGCGGAGGAGATATTAATATTCCAGAGGATATTAAAGATAAGGTAGTTGATCTGGGATTTCTTGATATACAGGATAAATATGATGCCTGTGCAGGTTCGGTATGTCTGTGCCAGCCGTCAAAGAATGAAAGCTTCTCTATTGTAATAATGGAAAGCTGGCTGTGTGAAAGACCAGTTCTTGTTAATGCGGCTTGCAATGTAACATCTAATTTCGCTAAAGAGTCTAATTCAGGATTATATTTTAATGATTATTTTGAATTTGAAGGATGTGTTAATTATTATATGGACAATCCTGTAATTGCTGAGACTATGGGTAAGACAGGACGTCAGTTTGTATTAGATAATTTCAAATGGGATGTAATTGTTAAGAGATTTCTTGATTTTTTTGAAAGTTAGAAACGGAGATAAATATGAAAAAGATAGCTATTATAAATCAAAGATACGGATTAGAGGTTAATGGCGGTTCTGAACTTTATTCAAGACAGATTGCTGAAAGACTTAAGGCTAAGTATGAAGTAGAAGTTCTTACTTCCTGTGCTGTTGAATATGTTAAATGGCAGAATTATTACAAGGAAGGTGTTGAGGATATTAATGGTGTAACTGTAAGAAGATTTAAGACAGTACACGAAAGAATTCCTAAGGTATTCTCAGCACTTGATTCTGAAATGCTTTCTAATCCCAATGCGGGCGAAGAATTATCGGACAGATGGATAGAGCATATGGGACCATATTGTCCAGAACTTGTAGAATATGTTGATGAACATCAGGACGAATATGAAGCAATTATTGTTGTAACTTATCTTTACTATACAGCGGTTAAGAGTATTGTAAGAATTAAGAATAAGGCAATATTTATTCCTACAGCACATCAGGAACCATTTATACATTTTGATATGTATAAAAAGGTATTCGGGGCTGCTGATGCGTTCGTATTCCTTACAGACGAGGAAAAGGATCTGGTACACTCAATATTCCATAATGAAGATGTTCCATACGAAGTATGCGGTGTTGGTGTAGATGTTCCAACAACTGTTGATGCTGATAGATTTAAGAAGAAATATAACCTTGATAATTATGTTATATATGTAGGACGTATTGATGAAGGTAAAGATTGTCCAAGACTTTTTAATTATTTTATGGAATATAAAAAGCGTAATAAGAATAATCTTAAGCTTGTGCTTATGGGCAAGGCGGTATGTGAGATACCTAAGCACCCTGATATTATAAGTCTTGGTTTCGTTACTGATGAGGATAAATTTGACGGAATAAGTGGTGCTAAGGCACTTATACTTCCATCTAAGTTCGAGAGTCTTTCAATTTCAGTATTAGAAGCTATGACATTATCAAAGCCAGTTATAGTTAATGGTATATGTGATGTGTTAAAGGGACACTGCGTTAAGAGTAATGGCGGTCTTTATTACAAGAATTTCTTTGAATTCGAAGGCTGTGTTAATTATCTGCTTGAACATACAGATGTATATGAGATTATGTGTAAGAATGCACGAAAGTATGTTGAAGATTACTTCCAGTGGGAAGATATTATGAAGAAGTTTGATGACATAATTAAGCTTGTGGGAGAGAAGAATGAAGCAGAAAATAAGTAATCATGTGAAGAATAACTGGCAGGAATATGCAAGTGTTATACTTATGCTGTTTATTATAACAGTGGCAATGATTTATAAGTTTAATCTATTTAATTTTGATATAACATATCCAATAGCATATTCAGGCGGAGATGACCTTAGTATGCTTGTAGATGCCAAGATGTTCTCAGAACAGGGCTGGATTATGACAACGGACAGGCTGGGTGCACCAAATGGAACACAGATGTATGATTTCTCAGCTAACTATCTGCATAATGCCGGAATGGTTATAATGAAAATATTTGTATTCCTTGCTGGCGGTAATGCTGTTGTAGGATTTAATCTTACATATTTAAGCATATTTATATTTGCAGGAATTGTGTCATATATCGTAATGAGACAGATTGGAATTAACTGCTGGATTTCAGCATTGACATCAGCAGTATATGGAATGTCACCATTTATGCTTGCAAGAGGTGTGGGACATATGGTGCTTGCAGAGGCTTATTTTGTGCCTTTATCATTCCTTTTATGCTTTTATATTCTTGAAAGAGAAGAAGTGTTTAAGTTTGATAAGCAGTTCTTTAAAAGACCAATCAATTATGTTGTAATTGTAATTGCACTGCTTATTGCTAATAACGGAATAGGTTATTATCCATATTTCACCTGCTTTATACTTCTTGTAACAGGTGTATGCAAGTGGTTAAAGAATAAGAAGCCGGAAGGGTTTGTCAGAGCACTTTCAATATGTGCAGTTATTGCAGTATTCTTTATTCTTTGTATGGTGCCGGCCAAGATATATAATTTACAGCATGGTGCTAATCAGGATGCTGTATCAAGAGCTGGATTTATTGAAACAGAGATGTATGGCTTAAAGCTCATTATGCTTTTTATGCCTAGAAATGCACACGGCATAGGCATAATACAGAAGGCTATTGATATGTATGACAGCAATACTACATATCTTAATGAAAATGTTACAGAATACCTTGGAATTGTTGCAATTATTGGTTTCTTCATACTTATGTTCACTCTGTTTATGAACAGGGACAGTGCATTAAAGAAGAGATTAGGAGCACTTTCTGAGATTAATATTATGCTTGTGCTTCTTGGTACAACAAGCGGACTTGGAACTATGATAGCATTTCTGATCACAGATAAGATAAGAGGCTATAACAGAATTTCAATATTTATTGAATATGTATGTATATTGGCGGTGGCTATGCTTATGGGAGCTATTGTTGATAAGCTTAAAGCTGATAAACGCACAGCTTCAATTATTGTAACAGCAGTGACAGGACTTGTATGTGTGTTTAGTATATGGGAAGGCTGCGGTGGCAAGACACCAACAGAAACCTATAAGGCAATACAGGCTGAATATGCAAGTGATGATAAGCTGGTGTCTTACATTGAAAGTTCAGTTGATGAAGGTTCTATGCTTTATCAGCTTCCATATCATAAATATCCGGAGGGTGAGTCACAGAATGATATGTGGGATTATCATCTTTTCGTTGGTTATCTTCATTCAGACACACTTAAATGGAGCTATGGTTCTGTTAAGGGAAGAGAAGGCGATAGCTGGAATGAAGAAATCGGAAGCCTGAAAGCAGATGATATGGTTAAGGCTTTAAAGGAAGCGGGTTTTGCTGGAATATATATTGACAGAAGAGCGTACCTTGCAGAACAGATAGAACAGTTAGAAAGTGATTTGACAGAAGCAACAGGAACAAAGCCGGTTATAAGTGATAATGGCTGTCTTAGCTTCTATAAGTTTTAGATGACATAGCTCTGGATAGAATTAAAAATGGTTTAGTGATGATAATAATGAAGCTATGATTTATATTGCTCATATGTGTATGTGGTTCACGTCTGCGAAATAGAAGATATAAGCGATACGATTTTGGGCGACACAGAGAATCCGGTAGAATTATATATTGACGATATACGAATATTTGTAAAGTATAAGAATAATTATAAAATGATTAATAGAATGGAGATTAGAATATGAGAATACGTTTAGCTGATTATGTTGCAGATTTTCTTGTAAGCCACGGTGTTACAGATGTGTTTTCTGTAGTAGGTGGAGGAGCTATGCACCTTAATGATGCACTTGGACACAATGAAGGGCTTAAGGTAACTTATAATCATCACGAACAGGCTTGTGCTATGGCGGCTGAAAGCTATGCAAGAATTGATAACAGAATTGCAGCAGTATGTGTTACAACTGGACCGGGTGGAACTAATGCACTTACAGGTGTAGTTGGCGGCTGGCTTGATTCAATACCGATGTTTATAATAAGCGGACAGGTAAGATATGATACAACAGCAAGGTATGCCTTATCGTATACTGAAACTCCGTTAAGAGCTATGGGTGATCAGGAATATGATATAGTAAAGTCAGTATCTAATATGACTAAATATGCAACTATGATTGAAGACCCTAAGGATATAAGATATGCTCTTGAGAAGGCATGGCACCTTGCTACAACAGGAAGACCTGGTCCTGTATGGATAGATATTCCGGTTAATTATCAGGGTGGATATATTGAAACAGATGAATTAAGGGGTTATGATCCAGAGGAAGATGATAAGCTGCTTCCACCGCCTGTTGAGGATAGCGTTGTCAAGGCTGTTCTTGAAAAGATTAAGAATGCGAAAAGACCAGTATTTCACGCAGGTTATGGAATAAGACTTTCGGGTGCATATGATGTATTCCGTTCAGTTGCCAAGAAGCTTAATATTCCTATCGTGACATATTGGAATGCAGTTGACCTTATTGAAGATGATAATCCTCTTTATTGTGGAAGAGCTGGTAATATGGGTGACAGACCAGGTAACTGGGCTATACAGAATTCTGACCTTATATTAGCAGTAGGAACAAGAATATCAATCCGCCAGACAGGATATAACTGGAAGACCTGGGCGAGAGCCGCAGAAGTAATAATGGTAGACATAGATAAAGCTGAGTTAAAGAAGCCAACTATCCACGTTGAAATGCCAGTATGGGCAGATGCAAAGGATTTCCTTACAAAGCTTGATAAATACGCTTCAGATATAGCACCTGTATTCAGAGGAGATGAGTGGTGCAGTACAACATTGAAGTGGAAAAAGGAATATCCTGTTGTACAGCCAAAGCAGTGGGAGGAAAATGGAAGTACAGCTAATGTATACGCATTTATTAAATACTTAAGCAGCCAGCTTCCAGAGAACAGCCTTACAGCAGTATCTAATGGGGCGTGCTGTGTTGTAGGTAATCAGACTTATGTTATAAAAAAAGGCAGCCGAATGGCTAATAACAGTGCTGTTGCCAGTATGGGATACGGACTTCCGGCAGCTATCGGTACTTGTATAGGTGGTGGCAGAAGAACTACTATATGTCTTGAGGGTGACGGCAGTATTATGATGAATCTGCAGGAACTCCAGACAATAATTACTAACAAGCTTCCGATTAAAGTATTCCTCATTAATAACAACGGTTACCATTCAATAAGACTTACACAGAACAATCTGTTTAAAGAGCATTGCAAAATAGGAATTGGTCCAGAGTCAGGAGATTTATCTTTCCCTGAATTCAAGAAGATTGCTGAAGCATTTGGTTATGATTATTACAGTGCTTCATCTAACAAAGAGATGATGGAAACAGTTGATAAGGTATTAGAGACAGATGGTCCTGTATTCTGTGAAATATTTACAGATACCAAGCAGGTATGGGAGCCAAAGAGCAGTACTAAGAGATTAGAGGACGGAACACTTGTAAGTCCTCCACTTGAGGATTTAGCTCCATTTTTATCAAGAGAAGAACTTAAAGATATTATGTTCATACCATTATTGGATGAAGAATAAATCAGCCAGTGAAATTATGGACATAAAATAGCTGTTTAGAATAATAATCAGTAATAAAGAATTAATAATAGAGAGTTAATAATAATGAATAGTGAGAATAATTTAATAAGAAAAATATTCAGCATAGGCATAGCATATCTTGTTGCATTAGCTGGCATTGAGCTGTATGTATATAAGATAGAGGGCAATCCTGTATACAGTGGAAAGATTACATCAAATATAATTCCATATGCTGTATTTCTTCTTGTGTTCTGCCTGCTGGTATGTATTATTATGAACATTCCGGCAGTAAAGAACAGATTAAAGTTATCAGGCAGTAATAATAAAGTGTACAGTGTTATATCAGCTCTTATTATATTAGTTGTATTCGGCATACTTATAGGCTGTTATCTTAATGAGGTTAATCTGTTTGACGGACCGGCAGCAGATGATTACCTGTATCACGCTAATGAAAAGATTACTGTGATTGCATTGACAGCTATATTTATAATAATGCTTGCTGTTATTAAGAAAGAAAATGCAGTGGTACAACCGGTTAAGAATAAGGTGTATCTGTATTTATTTGCGGTAGTAGCAGGGCTTATATATGCTTATTCATTTTATCTGCCTAATGTGTATTCAACAGATTATAATGTATATCATTTTGATGCGTATTTTAATACAGTGTATTCAGCGGTTAATGGTGTTGCAAGAAGCGGTCTTAATTCAGGTGTGTATGGATATTATGCACTTATATTAGCCCCAATATTAAAGCTTATTGGTGGTGGTATTAATACATTTATGATACTTATGGCAGCCTTGTCAGCATTTTCATATATGGCAGCTGCCTATGTAATAATTGAACTTGTAAGTAACAATGCAGTCAGAATAATGGCGGTTACTGCACTTATTGTTGTTAATTGTTCACTGCATACAGGAGTTTACTTCCAGCTTGTACCACATAGAACATTATTTGCAGGCATAATACTCGCTTATTTATTCTTTGGTGTTAAGAGAAAATACTGTTATAAGCCTGTATATATAATTATTAATGTATGTCTGCTTATGATATCAGTAATATGGAACTTTGAAACAGGCATTGTATACACTATAGCAGTAGCAGCATACTATATTATTGATAATGTCAAAAAATATAATTTCAAACAGGCAGGTCTGTATACAAACACATTGATTGTTGTATTGGCACTTATAGGAACAATAGCAGGAGCGTGGGTTATTACAGGAATTATCAATGTTCTTATGGGTGGAAGCTTTATAAGCATTAAGCAGTTCATATTCCCACTTATGAATTCAGACTATTTTGATTATCTTAGATATGAATACCAGAAAGGTATTGTTGCATGGCTTATAACAGCATTTTTTGGATTGTTTTTTATAGGGAATGTCTTCTTTAATTCTAATCTTAATACAGGTGATAAGAATATTGACGACAGCAGATATGATGCCTTTATGGCAGTTGTTGCAGTTATGGCACTTGGGCAGATGACATATTATATTAACCGTACAGCGTATGGTAATCTTACAATTGTTCATTTTACAACAGTGATTATGATTGCTGTATTTGCAGATTACTGTATAAAGAATTACCAGAAGAGCAAGGCAGGATATCTTTCGATACTCTTAAAAGGCTTTGCGGCATTGTCAGCAGGGATACTTCTTGCTATGTGTGCGGCAGGAGTATACAACTATTCATATGTTGAGGGCGGTAATGAACTGTCAGATATGAGAAATACAGAAGTATATAACAGTGAGATACAGCATATAGCGGATGTATGTGCTAAAGACACTAAGGCGATAGGATTTTCAATTCCTATGGTATATTACGAACTTGGCTGGGATAGTGGATATTATTTTATAGACTTTGCAGATTTAGATGTATATCCTCAGTCATTGGAATATTTACAGAATGAACTTGATAACATTGATGAGCCGATAATTATGGATTATAATGCACATTATACTTTAACTGATAAAGGTGTTAATCTTGATAAATTCTATGAACGCTTTGAATTATCAGATGAATTTACAGTAGGCTCAGCAGTGCTTGAATACTGGGTTCCAGTTAATTAATAATAGAGGTTAAATTATTAATTGGTTATGTCCGGTTAAAATATTTTGTTGCGTTTTAAACATTATAATAACTATAAAATACCCCTTATATATTGGGTGTATGACCAGAAGATAAAAATCTTACTGGCTGTATTTCCAATATATAAGGGGATTTTATTGATATAAGATTTATTCCAGCTATTTCCTGTTAATATGCACATTCTTTAATATCAGGCTGTAGCCGTCTTTTTTGAAGCATTTAATTATTAAATCAGAAGTATCATTTACTTCGATATTATCAATTGTAGTTTCGTTATATGCTGTTGCAGAAGCCTTGGCAATAACACTGTCATCAGCAAGGTTACATATTTCAAAATAAGTATCTGAATTATTGTCATCAGATGAGTAGTTTATTGTAACGGAATATGTTCCTTTTTCAACACCAGGAAGTGTCATATTCATAATGTTGCCAGAAACAGTATCATCAGCGACAAGATAGCCATTACTGTCAAGTTCAGCCCATCCAATATCAACGCCTTCTGAATACATAAAATTAATATTTTTGGTACAGTTATTATCGAATGCAGTTAAATCAAAAGGATTGATTTCTGATACATATATAAGATAATCGCCGTAATTATTAACAAAAGTATATTTGTTAACTATAAATTCAGGAAGTGTTGTCAAATCATCAAGTGTTGTGATAAGCACGGTTCTTCCTGTCCACTGGCTGTTTTCATCATAATAAAGATAATCGCCCCAGCGGTTGCTTCTCTGATAAGTATCATCAGTAAGTGTTCTGTATACAAGATTAAGATCCATTATTCTGAAATTTCTTGCATCTATCTGCATTTGCGCAGAAGTTGTACCCCATACATATGCTATAGGAACATCAAGAGTATCGACTTCTTCAAGAAGAGGAACAAGAGTATCGGAGTCTATAGTCTTTTCGTGATAGAGCCTGAATAATCCAACGCTTTCACATAAGAGCACGAATGATATTGCAAATGTAATGAGTGCTTTAAATATATGCTCATCACTGAGCTTATTAATAGCCTTTAAGCATATTACAATCTGCATAAGGTATATAATAATAAGGTAGCGGTATTCAAAAAAATATCCATCATATAAAGTATAAGAGAATATGAATATTGCGATATTAACTAATATTATTGTATATGGAATTATCTCTGTAAAGTCGATATCCTTCTGTTTTATTTCTTTAATAATGCGTTTAACAGATATTACCATAAGAATTAATATGAATAATATAAAGCCTATGGATAATATCTGGATTATTCCCCTGAATGAGAAAAGGCTTGTTGTTGTTTCAATAGAAATTCCACACAGTAATTGCAGATATCCCATTATAAGACTTCCTATGTTGTGCCAGAATTCATATATACCTGTTAATACCATAGAGCTTTCTTTAGACTGGAAAACAAATATATGACCTGATATGGCTTTGCAGGCAAATGTTAATACAAGCTGTGCCATAGTAAATATAAAGCCATAGTCTTTAAGCACCTTTAAAGAATTCTTATAGATAATCTTAAAGACATAGTAGAACACACAAGGAACTAATATTGTAATAGCAACATATATTCCACTTGAAATTGCTGTAAGCATAGAGAAAAGTGTTGCAAATACAATTGATATATATAATTTGATATTGTTGTGCGATACATTTTCTGAGCCAGCCTGTAAAGCTTTATTATTACGGTGTTCTAACTGTACGACAACCCATAATAAAAGAAGCATAGTTATTATCTTTACGCTGTAAGAGCCCTGCTCGCCAAGAACCATTGCAAAATAAGAAAGGTTGTTATCTATGAAATGGTCTGGTGTCATAAATGGACATAAAAGGAAGATAAATCCAAGAGCAATCTCAAAAGCGGATAATTTGAATTCCTTTAATAGGTTATAGAATATAACAGCTATTACAACATCAAGTATAATATTGGCGATTCCAAATCCGAGAAAGATATTTCCTGTAATGCCGTAGAAAAGTGCGGCAAGCGGAGTCGGTGAATCAAGACCAAGAGTAGTTGTCAGTGCAAAGGTTGATGGAACTAAAGATTTACATCTCCATATTTCAACAGCCTGCAGATAAGCTGATGAAGCATCAAATCCAAGGTGATGTTCAAGTTCAAATAAGTTACTGTAAATAATTATTGCAGACTGTACAACAATAACGAACAGCATAAAAATAAAAAGGATACCCTTAGGTGTTATTTTATTATCCTTTTTGAACTGGTTAATTAAGTTATATGACATACATTATCTCCTATTATTTATAGAATATAAAAGCTTTAATGCCAGTTGGCGTTGCTGGAAAGCTAATGATTTATTATATAATATCATATAGAAAATGTCTAATAAAACAGATACATATTGTTGAATAATAAAGTCCAGTTTGATAAAATTATTATAAATATAATTACTTAAGGGAATAGTGAACTGATTAAAGATAGACTTGGCAGTGTGTGCAGGCGTTAAAGAGCAAAATCCAGATAAGGGGCTTATGACACAAGAAAGAACTGCCCAATGGGAGAATGATAAAGAGTTTATTGGAAGGATAGAGAGCCAGCTTACAGAAAAGCTTGGCATTTCACCAATTGTAAGTAATGATGGCACATTAAGTTTCTACAAGTTAAGATAATGTTATGCAAAGACCATAATTCAATGAATATAAAGCCAGGAGAAATTGACAAATAGGGTCTGTTGGGATATAATTTTAAAGCTTATAGAAAGGCGTAGTGTGCCTATATTGAAACGTTAAATATTCAGTTATTTAAGAAATGAGGTATATCATGAAAAAAACAGCATTGATAATGGCAGGTGGAAAAGGCGAGAGATTTTGGCCAAGGAGTAGAGTGAACCTTCCAAAGCAGTTCTTGTCATTAACAGATGACGGTAAGACGATGATTCAGCTTACGGTGGAAAGAATAAGTCCATTAGTTGACATTAAAGATGTATATATTGCAACAAATGCTAATTATAGAGAGCTTGTTAAAGAACAGCTTCCAGGTATTCCAGAAGAGAATATTCTCTGTGAACCAATAGGAAGAAATACAGCACCTTGTATAGGTCTTGGAGCGGTACACGTTGCATCTAAATATGATGATGCAGTTATGATAGTTCTTCCATCAGATCATCTTATTAAGCATAATGATATATTTAAAGATACATTTGTTAATGCCTGTGAGGTTGCTGAGAGCGGAGCTAATCTTGTAACAGTAGGTATTACACCTAATTATCCAGAGACGGGCTATGGTTATATCAAATATAATAAGGATAACAAGGAAGGTGTGAGCTATTCAGTTGAAAAGTTTGTTGAAAAGCCAGACCTTGAAACAGCCAAGTCATATCTTGAAGATGGTTCTTATCTTTGGAATTCAGGTATGTTCGTATGGAAGGTTTCAACAATACTTGACTGTTTTAAGAGCTTTATGCCATCAACATATGATGGACTTATGAAGATTAAGGCTTCTGTTGGAACAGCTGATTATCAGGCGACACTTGAGAAAGAGTTCCCTGACCTTGAATCACAGTCAGTAGATTATGGAATTATGGAAAAGGCTGATGATATATATACATTAGCTGGTAATTTTGGCTGGGATGATGTTGGCTCTTGGCTTGCAGTCGGTAGAATTAAAGAGAACAATGAAGATGGCAATGTTGTCAACGGCAATGTTGTTACTGTTAATACAAAGAACTGTGTAATTGAAGGAGCAGACAAGCTTATAGCAACAGTAGGCTTAAGAGATATGATTGTTGTTGATACTAAAGATGCGACACTTATTTCAACTAAAGAGAATGCTGGAGAGATAAAGAAAGTCCTTGCAAGTTTAAGAGAAGCAGGAAAGAATGAATATTTATAAAATATGCAGACTAAATTAAAGAATGGAGTAGAATTATGAAAAATGCATTAATTACAGGTATTACAGGACAGGACGGCTCTTATTTGGCAGAACTTCTTCTTGAAAAAGGCTATAACGTATATGGTCTTATGAGAAGGAAGAGTGTCGTTGATTATGGTAATGTAGACCACATTAAGGATAAGATACATTTTATATATGCAGATATGCAGGATATCGTATCATTAATATCAGCTATGAGAATATCACAGGCAGATGAGGTATATAATCTTGCTGCACAGTCTTTTGTAGCTACATCATGGGATACACCTTGTACAACAGCAGATATTGATGCTATCGGTGTAACTAATATGCTTGAAGCTATCAGAATAGTTAAGCCAGAGTGCAGATTTTATCAGGCATCAACATCAGAGATGTTTGGTAAGGTACAGGCAATCCCTCAGACAGAGGATACACCTTTCTATCCAAGAAGCCCATATGGAGTGGCAAAGCTTTATGGACACTGGATTACTAAGAATTATAGAGAAAGTTATGATATGTATGCCTGCTCAGGAATTCTTTTCAACCACGAATCAGAAAGACGTGGTAAGGAATTCGTTACAAGAAAGATTACTAATGCAGTAGCACATATTAAGTTAGGCCTTCAGGATCATGTTGAACTTGGTAACCTTGATGCTAAGAGAGACTGGGGTCATTCAAAGGATTATGTAAGAGCTATGTGGTTACTTTTACAGCAGGAAGAGCCAGATGATTATGTAATCGCTACTAATGAGACAAGAACAGTAAGAGAATTTGCCAAGACAGCATTTGCTGCGGCAGGAATTGAAGTTGAGTTCGAGGGCGAAGGCGTTAATGAGATAGCAAAGGATAAGGCAACAGGTAAGGTTGTACTTAAGGTTAATCCGGACTTCTTCAGACCAGCAGAGGTTGAACTTCTTATTGGTAACCCAGCTAAGGCAGAAGCAAAGCTTGGCTGGAAGAGAGAGATTTCTTTCCAGGAATTAGTTGAGAGAATGGTTAAGAATGACCTTGAATTAGTAAAGAAAGAAGCAGAAGCTAATAACTAATAAATGTTAAATGTTACGAGGAGTCAGGGCAGAGATTCTGTCCTGACAATATTTGATTATCAGAAATGAGGTAATATATGAAAGCATTAGTAATTGGCGGAGGCGGTTTTGTCGGTCCATATCTTGTAAGACATCTTACTGATGATTGTGGATACGAGGTTACAGTTACTAAGACAGAGAAAGAACAGCTTGTTATGGATAATGCAGTTGTTAAGAATCTCGATATTCTTGACATTGGACAGATAGTAGGATTGCTTAAGGCTGAACAGCCTGATTATATATTTCATCTTGCTGCACAGTCATCAGTTGCATATTCGTGGAAGAATCCAACGCTTACAATTGATGTTAATATAAAAGGCTGTGTTAATCTTCTTGATGCTGTAAGACAGCTTGATAAAAAGCCAAGAGTACTTCTTATAGGTTCAGGTGAAGAATACGGACATATCAAAGAGGGTGAATGTCCGATTGTTGAAGATAATACAGTTCGTCCAGGTAATATATATGCCGCTACAAAGGCATGCCAGAATATGTTGGGAAAGATATATTCTGATGCTTATGGCCTTGATATAATGATGGTAAGGGCATTTAACCATATAGGTCCTAACCAGACACCTATGTTTGTTGTAGCTGATTTCTGCAAGCAGGTTGCAGATATTGAGAAAGGCAGACAGGAGCCAGTTATATATGTTGGTAATCTAAGTGCCAAGAGAGATTTTACAGATGTAAGAGATGTAGTAAAGGCCTATGCACTTCTTGTTGAACACGGCAGACGTGGAGAGACATATAATGTAGGAACTGGACACGCAATTGCAATCAGTCAGATACTTGATGAGATAGTAGCAATGTCTGATACAGCCATTGAGGTTAAGGTTGATGAGAATAAGCTACGCCCTGTAGATGTTCCAATTATAGAACCTGACATAGACAAGATTAAGAGTGAAGTCGGCTGGCAGCCGGTTATTTCATTAGAGCAGACTCTTAGAGAAACACTTGAGCATTGGAGAAGTGTGGATTGATGAAAAATATAAAAGGATATTAAATATACTTAAAAAAGACTGGAGGAACAGTATGAAGGTTGTATTATTAGCTGGTGGTTTCGGAACAAGAATAAGTGAAGAAAGCCAGTTTAAGCCAAAGCCAATGATTGAGATTGGCGGTAAGCCAATTCTTTGGCATATTATGAAAGAATATGAATATTATGGATTTAATGAATTTATTATATGTGCTGGTTATAAGCAGTATGTAATAAAGGAATGGTTCGCTGATTATTTCCTTCATAATAGTGATATTACATTTGACTTTACTAAAGGTTCTAATGATATGATAATCCACGAACAGCATTGTGAGCCTTGGAAGGTAACTGTAGTTGATACAGGACTTAATACTATGACAGGTGGAAGAATTAAGAGAGTACAGAAGTATGTAGGTAATGAACCTTTCCTTATGACTTATGGTGATGGCGTATGTGATGTTGATATATCAAAGCTTGTAGAGTTCCATAAGGAACACGGAAAGATTGCTACTCTTACATCAGTTATGCTTGAACAGCAGAAGGGTGTTCTTGATATTGGCGGAGATAATGCTGTTAAGTCTTTCAGAGAGAAGAGTGTTATGGATGGTGCACCAATCAATGCTGGTTATATGGTACTTAATCCTGAAATATTTGATTATATTGAAGGTGATAACACAGTATTTGAGAAAGATCCACTTGAGAAGCTTGCTAAGGAAGGACAACTTATGTCTTATATGCACAATGGCTTCTGGCAGTGTATGGATAACAAGAGAGAAATGGATATGCTTGAGAAGTATCTTAGCACAGGAACAGCTCCTTGGAAAAAATGGTAATTATTATCAGGAAGGGATAAGATATAAAGATGGATTTAAGTTTTTATAAAGGCAAAAAAGTTCTTGTTACAGGACATACAGGATTTAAGGGTTCTTGGCTTTGCAGAATTCTTGTAAAAGCAGGAGCAGAGGTTACAGGATATTCACTTGAAGCACCTACGGATCCTAATCTTTTTTCAATGGCAGACGTTGAGAACAATATTAATTCTGTTATAGGTGATATAAGAGATTTAGCACATTTAAAGGAAGTGTTTAAGGAAGTACAGCCTGAGATAGTATTACATCTTGCTGCACAGCCTATTGTAAGGGATTCATATAAAGACCCTGTATACACTTATGAAACTAATGTTATGGGTACAGTTAATATATGTGAATGTGTAAGACTTAACCCTTGTGTTAAATCATTCCTTAATGTAACTACTGATAAGGTATACCATAATAATGAATGGGCATGGGGTTATAGGGAAAATGAACCACTTGACGGATATGATCCATATTCTAACAGTAAATCCTGCTCAGAGCTTGTTACACACAGTTATATCAATTCATTCTTCAATGATATGGATGTATCTGTATCAACAGCAAGAGCTGGTAATGTAATCGGCGGCGGTGATTTTGCCAATGACAGAATTGTGCCAGATTGTGTAAGAGCAGCTATTAAGAAGGAAGATATAGTTGTACGTAACCCACATTCAACAAGACCATACCAGCACGTATTAGAACCACTTGCAGCTTATCTTATGATAGCTATGGAACAGTTCAAAGATAAGAAGTATGCTGATTTCTATAACGTAGGTCCAGATGAAAGCGATTGTATAACAACAGGAGTTCTCGTAGACACATTTTGTAATAAATGGGGCGAAGGACTTAAATGGGTTAACAAGTATGACGGAGGTCCACACGAGGCTAATTTCTTAAAGCTTGACTGCTCTAAGTTAAAGACAACATTTGGCTGGAAACCACGCTGGAACTTTGATACAGCTATTGAAAAGTCAGTTGAATGGTCAAAGGTATATGCGGCTAATGGCGATGTAGTTAAATGTATGGATATGCAGATAGACGAATTCTTTGCAGAATAATTAATTATGGAGGATAAATAATGTTTGATAATAAGAATGAATTAGAAGCAAGAGAAGAAATTCTTGCAATGGTAGATGAGTACTGCAAGAAGTATCATAACCAGAAACAGTACAAAGAGGGAGACAGAATATCATACGCAAGCCGTGTGTATGACAGCAAGGAAATGATGAATCTTGTTGATTCAGCACTTGAATTCTGGCTTACATCAGGACGTTATACAGATGAGTTTGAAAAGAAGCTCGGTGAATACCTTAATGTAAAGTATGTATCAGTTGTCAACTCAGGTTCATCAGCTAACCTTAACGCATTTATGGCACTTACATCACCACTTCTTGGTGAGAGAAGAATTAACAGAGGTGATGAGATTATCACTGTTGCTGCTGGTTTCCCAACTACAGTTACTCCAGCTATCCAGTATGGTGCAGTTCCTGTATTTGTAGACGTTACAATTCCACAGTACAATATTGATGTAACAAAGCTTGAAGAAGCATATTCAGATAAGACAAAAGCTGTTATGATTGCACATACACTTGGTAATCCATTTGATTTATCAGCAGTTAAGGAATTCTGTGATAAGCACAATCTCTGGTTAGTAGAAGATAACTGTGATGCACTTGGTTCAAAATATACAATTAATGGAGAAGAGAAGTTCACAGGTACAATCGGTGATATAGGAACAAGCAGCTTCTATCCTCCACACCATATGACAATGGGTGAAGGTGGTGCCGTATATACTAACAACCCACTTCTTAACAAGTGTATCCGTTCATTCAGAGACTGGGGACGTGACTGCGTATGTCCTTCTGGTAAGGATAATCTCTGTGGACACAGATTTGATAAGCAGTATGGCGAGCTTCCATTAGGATATGACCATAAGTATGTATATTCACATTTTGGTTATAATCTCAAGGCAACAGATATGCAGACAGCAGTAGGCTGTGCACAGCTTGAGAAGTTCCCTTCATTTGTTGAGAGAAGAAGACATAACTTTGACAGATTAAGAGCAGCACTTGCTGATATTGAAGATAAGGTAATTCTTCCAGTTCCTTGTGATAATTCAAGACCAAGCTGGTTTGGTTTCCTTATTACAGTAAAAGAAGGTCTTGACAGAAAGGCAATCGTAGAATATATCGAAAGCCACGGTGTCCAGACAAGAAACCTCTTTGCTGGTAACCTTATAAAGCACCCTTGCTTTGATGAGATGAGAGCAACAGGAGAAGGCTACAGAGTAGTAGGAACTCTTGACAACACAGACAGAATTATGAGAGATACATTCTGGGTAGGTGTATATCCAGGAATGACAGATGAGATGATTGATTATATGGCTAAGACAATCAAGGAAGCTGTTAATCAGTAATTTATGGTCATAAGGAAAGTACATTAATATGGGTAAGACAATATACGGTTTTATTGAAAAAATTTATATGTTTTTTGTTGAGCTGCTTTTTAAGATTATCAAAAAGGACTTAACAGACAAGAAAAGACAGACATTCAAGGAATTCTTACAGTTTGGATTAGTAGGTGTGTCTAATACAATTATTTCTTATTTACTTTATGTTGTAACACTTTTGCTTGTATCTAAGAGCGGTGTAAAGTTTGATTATATCATTGCGAACATTGTTTCCTGGTTACTTAGTGTTCTTTGGTCATTTTACTGGAATAACAAGTTTGTATTTAAGAAAGAAGAAGGCGAAAAAAGAAATATATGGGCAGCATTATTTAAGACATATGTTTCTTATGGATTTACAGGATTGATTCTTAATAATATATTATCAGTATTGTGGGTATCAGTTCTTCATATAAGCAAAATGTTAGCACCTATTATTAATCTTGTTATAAGTATTCCTATCAACTTCTTTATGAATAAGCTTTGGGCATTTGGCAAAAAGTAATTAACTAATTATGATGGAAGGTAAGTAACTTGGGTAGAATTCAGCTATTAGATTGTACATTACGAGATGGTGGATATGTTAATGACTGGAATTTCGGTCATAATAATTTAATAAGTATATTTGAAAGGCTTGTAAATGCCAGAATTGATATAGTAGAAGTTGGATTTATTGATGAAAGAAGAAAGTTCGACATCAATAGAAGTATCCTTCCTGATACCAGAAGCTTTGAAGAAGTATATGGTAAATGTAACCATAAAGATACTATGGTTGTAGGTATGATAGACTACGGTACTTGTAGTCTGTCTAACCTTCAGCCTTGTAATGAGTCCATATTAGATGGAATAAGGGTAATATTTAAAAAAGATAAAAGAAAAGAAGCTGTTGAATACTGTGCCAAGGTAAAAGCACTTGGTTATAAGGTATTTGTACAGCTTGTTTCAATTACAAGCTATAATGATGAAGAATTGCAGGATTTAATAAAGCTTGCTAATGATATAGAGCCATATGCAGTATCAATGGTTGACACATATGGTCTGTTGCAGAAGGATAGCCTTTTGCATTATTTTTATATGCTTGATGAGGGGTTAAAGGAAAATATAAGTCTTGGATATCATTCGCACAATAATTTCCAGAGAGCATTTGCTAATTGTCAGGAAATGCTTCTATGTAATACGAAAAGAGATGTACTTGTAGATGCCACAATATATGGGATGGGGAAAAGTGCAGGTAATTGTCCGATAGAGCTTCTGGCTATGCATCTTAATGATTATTATAATAAGAATTATGATATAAGCCAGATTTTGGAAGCCTTGGACTGTAATATTATGGATATTTACAAAACTAAGCCATGGGGCTATAATATGTTCTTTTATATGGCAGCATTTAACAGCTGTCATCCAAGCTATGTTTCATATCTTATGGATAAGGAAAACTTATCAGTAAGGCAGATTAATGAAATATTATCTGAACTTGCTAAGAGTGAAGATAAGCAGCTTATGTATGATGAGCAGTTTATAAAGCAGTTATATGATAATTACAAGAAAACAATTACAGATATTTCAGATAAATCATATAATAATTTAAAGAAAGATTTATATAATCAGAATATCATTGTAAAAAGTGCTGGGGTTAATCAGTATATTATAGTTAAGTCTGATGTAGATGACAGCAGAGTAACAGTATCAGATAATAACAGAACTTATAAGGGCACGGTAATATCTGTTAACAGTAGGGCTGATAAAGGCATAGATGATAAATCAGACCAGCTGGATGAGTATGTATTTATCAGTGACAGTAAAAGCTATGTTAATCTGTCAGCACAGTTATCAGACAGACCAGATACAGTAAAGATTATTACATTAAGTGATGTTACGCCTAATAATGGTGACCATTTTGATTATGTATTTGATAAAGAAGAATTCAAGAATACTACTGGCTCAGATGAAGCTGGTGATAATTCATTATATATATTAAAGTTGATTTTAGGAAAATGCGGTTTTATCATATAAATATCACAAGAAAAAGGAAATAACTATGGGAAAATATGAGATAGCGGTATTTGATGTAGACGGAACACTTCTTGATACAACAGAAGGAGTTCTTGCATCAGTAAAATATACAATAGATAAGATGGGATTTGAGCCATTAAGTGAGGATGTTTTAAAGACATTTATCGGACCTCCAATTCAGGACTCATTCGCCAAAGCATATAATCTTAATGGAGATATATTACAGGACATTGCAACCTGCTTTAGAAACAGATATAAGGATTATGAGCTTCTTAAGGCAGTTCCATATGATGGAATATATGAAGTGTTTGACAAGCTTATGGAAAGAAATGTAAAGCTTGCGGTAGCAACTTATAAAAGACAGGATTATGCTGAGGCAATTTTAAAGCATTTTGGATTTGATAAGTATACTAATATATTATATGGTGCTGACCATAATAATAAGTTAAAAAAGGTTGATATTATCGAGAAATGTATGGTTGACTTAGGAGTTACTGATTATTCTAATGCAGTTATGATTGGTGACAGCAGTCACGATGCTATCGGTGCAGAAAAGATTGGTATGGATTTCATAGGTGTAACCTATGGATTTGATTTCAGGGCACCAGAAGATGTATACAAGTTCAAGGCAGTAGGAGCGGCGGCAATGCCTTTAGACCTGCTTAATTTAATATAAAGATAGAATATTATTAAAAGGATGGATAAACATTATGAGAATGAAAGTTGCAAAATATATATCAGAATTCTTTGTTAAGCAGGGTGTAACCGATATGTTTATGATAACTGGTGGAGCAGCTATGCACCTTAATGATGCATTTGGACATCAGGAAGGCTTAAAGATTACTTATAATCATCACGAACAGGCTTGTACAATTGCTGCAGAAGGTTATACAAGACAGACAGGAAAGATTGCTCCTGTATGTGTAACTGGTGGTCCTGGCGGAACTAATGCAATTACAGGTGTATTCGGTGCATATGTTGATTCTATTCCAATGTTTGTTGTTACTGGACAGGCTAAAAGAGAGACAACAGTATGGTCAACTAACCTTCCGCTTCGTCAGCTTGGTGATCAGGAAGTTAATATTACATCAGCAGTATCTACTATGACTAAGTATGCCAAGATGATTACAGATCCTATGAGTATAAGAAAAGAAGTTGAGAAGGCTTGGTTTCTTATGCTTAATGGACGTCCGGGTCCGGTATGGCTTGATATTCCTGGCGATGTTGCCTCAACATTTATTGAAACAGACGATTTAGAGGGCTTTGACAAGCAGGGTTACATTGATGAACACTGGGCATCATTTAATCAGGATAATCCGGTATATGATGAACAGTATACTAAGGATGTGCTTGCTAAGATTAAAGAAGCTAAAAGACCTGTAATACTTGCCGGAACAGCTATAAGACACGCTGGTCAGCAGAGTGAATTCATTAAATGTATTGATAAGCTTGGAATTCCAGTTGTTACAGCGTGGGATGCACACGATATTATATGGGATGAGCATCCGTTATATTGTGGAAGACCTGGTACTGTAGGTACAAGAGCAGGTAATTTCATAGTTCAGAACGCAGATTTACTTATTGTATTAGGCTGTAGAATGAATATCCGTATGATTGGATATAATTTTGGCGATTTTGGCAAAAATGCTTATAAGATAGTTGTTGATATAGATGATGCAGAGCTTAATAAGCCAACAGTGAAGGTTGATTATCCTGTTCACGCAGATTTAAGGGATTTCTTCAAGTCTGTTAACGAGGCAGAATATGAGAAGAATAACAGCCATAAGGAATGGGTTGACTGGTGCAGACAGTTAGATAAGAAGTATCCAGCGACACTTCCAGAATATTATGAAGATAAAGACGGATTAAATCCATATGTATTCACAACAAAGTTATTTGAGGAATTAAATGAAGATGACAGTGTTGTGTGCAGTAATGGTGCGGCGTGTGTTATAACATTTCAGGCGGCTGATATTAAGAAGGGTCAGAGATTATATACTAATTCGGGTTGTGCGGCAATGGGTTATGGACTTCCAGCAGCAGTAGGAGCAAGCGTGTCAGAACCAGATAAGAGAATTATCTGTGTTGAGGGTGATGGAAGCTTTATGATGAATATGCAGGAGTTACAGACTATTGTATACAATAATCTTGATATCAAGATATTCCTTATTAATAATAATGGATATCACTCTATCAGACAGACACAGACTAATCTGTTTAAGGGACAGCCATATGTAGGAATTGGTGGAGGATATGGTCTTAGCACACCAGACTTCTCAAGAGTAATACCAGCTTTTGATATTCCTTATTACAGAATAGACAGACTTGATGGCATTAATGAAACTATAGATGAAGTTATTAACCATAAGGGTCCTGTATTCTGTGAGGTAGTTGTAGACTGGCACCAGAATTTTGCACCAAAATCAAGTTCAAAGGTACTTCCAGACGGAAAGATAGTATCAGCGGCAGTTGATGATATGGCACCATTCCTTGACAGGGAAGAATATGAAAGCAACCATCTTGCATAGCTGTAATTGATAATTTATAATCATTTATTGGGACAGCGTAAATATCAGTAATGATAGTCTTGCTGTCCCATATCAGGATAAATATAGAAACCAGTATATAGAAATGGGGATTTTAATGAAAAGAGCGGTAATTACAGGACCTACAGGTTCTATTGGATTAGCACTGATTAATGAACTCGTATCTAACGGAGTAGAGGTTGTTGCTGTTGTAAGACCGGGTTCAAGACGTGCAGACAGAATTAAGACAAGTGATATGGTAAAGCGTGTTGACTGCGATTTGTCAGAGCTTAATAAACTGCCAGAGCTTATTCGAGAGGGAGCTGATGTGTTCTATCATTTTGGCTGGGACGGAACATTTGGCAACAGCAGAAATAATATGTATGGACAAAATCTTAATGTAAAATATGCACTTGATGCGGTTGAAGCTGCTTTTGCACTTGGCTGTGATACTTTTATAGGTGCTGGTTCACAGGCTGAATATGGCAGATATGAAGGCTCTTTGAATGAGAGTGTTCCTGCATTTCCTGAAAATGGTTATGGGATTGCCAAGTTATGTGCTGGACAGATGACAAGAATTGCCTGTAAGCAGAAGGGAATGCGTCATATATGGACAAGGATACTTAGCATATATGGTCCTTATGATGGTGAGAATACAATGGTTATGAGCACTATTTACAAGCTTCTTAATTCAGAAAAGCCATCTTGTACTAAGGGTGAGCAGATGTGGGATTTCCTTTATTCAAAGGATGCGGCATTAGCAATGAGATTACTTGGTGAGAAAGGCACAGACGGTAGAACATACTGCATAGGAAGTGGTAAAGCAAGACCGTTAAAAGAATATATTGATATTATAGGACAAAATGCCAATAAAAATGTCACAATAGGATATGGAGATATTCCATATGGTCCTTTACAGGTAATGTACTTGTGTGCAGATATTACAGCGTTAAGAGAAGACACTGGATTTGAGCCAAGGTATTCTTTTGAAGATGGTATAAAAGAGACAATAGAATGGTGTAGAACACAGAATTTATAATATCTTAGATGTAATAAAGAAGTAAGAATGGAGATTAAGATGAAGAAGATTAGTATTATGGTACCTTGTTATAATGAGGAAGAAAATGTTATACCTCTCAGCGAAGCGTTGATAGAGATGTTTGCAAAGGATCTGCCACAGTATGATTATGACATAACATTTATTGATAACGACTCAACTGATACAACAAGAGTTAAGTTAAGACAGTTATGTGAGGGTAATAAGAAGATTAAGGCAATATTTAATGCTAAGAATTTTGGACAGTTTAATTCTCCATATTATGGTATTATTAATACAGATGGCGATTGTACAATACCAGTATGTGCAGACTTTCAGGACCCTATTGATGTAATTCCAAGACTTGTAGCAGAATGGGAAAAGGGCTATAAGATAGTATGTGCAGTAAAGTCAAGCAGTAAAGAAAGCAAGATAATGTATTTCTTAAGAACCTGTTATTACAAGCTTATTAAAAAAATGTCTTCTGTTGAACAGATAGAGCATTTTACAGGTTTTGGTTTATATGACAAGTCATTTGTACAGGTTATGAGGGACTTGAAAGATCCAATCCCATTTTTAAGAGGTGTTGTTGGAGAATTAGGGTTTAAGAGAACTGAGATTGAGTATACACAGGCACAGAGAAGAGCAGGAAAGACACATAATAATTTCTTTACCCTTTATGATGCTGCAATGTTAAGCTTTACATCATATACTAAGCTTGGATTAAGACTTGCAACATTTGTTGGTGGATTCTTTGGTCTTGTCAGCATAATTGTTGGAATTGTATACCTTGTTCTTAAGCTTGTATACTGGAACAGATTTACAGCTGGGATGGTTCCTCTTATTCTCCTTGTCAGCATATTAGGTTCATTACAGCTTATATTCATAGGTCTTATGGGAGAATATATATTAAGTATGAACCAGCGACTTATGAACAGACCATTAGTTGTTGAGGAAGAAAGATTAAATTTTGATGATGCTGATAAGTCAGATAAGTAATAGCTGATTAACAAGATAAGCAGTATCATCTAAATTACTGGATATATAGTAGGAATAATATCAGATAATATATTAAATAATTAAGCCACGTCAGAGGAAATGTTCCTGATTACAGGAATAGCTTTGATGTGGCTTTTATACTGTTAATTTGTCTTATATTCTGTTATAATACTTATAAAAAGTGGGTTAGATTGGAGGATTTGATTATGTTAAAAGATTGGAACAAGGTAGAACAGCCAACAGCAGAGGAAGTGGATAAAAGACTTGCCAATGCAAAGAACAGCCTTTTACAACAGCAGATTGCTATGAAAGAAAAGAAGCTTCCAGTAATCGTACTGCTTGAGGGCTGGGGTGCGGCAGGAAAAGGAAGTGTGCTTGGAAAGTTAATTAAGAATATAGATCCACGTTTTTTCAAGGTTGCAGTTATGGACGAACCGACAGAGGAGGAGAAAAGAAAGCCGTTCCTTTACAGACATTTTGTAAAAATTCCAGAGGCAGGAAAGTTCGTGTTTATGGACAGCGGCTGGATGTCAGAGGTTACAAGCCAGAAGTTAAGCGGCGAGCTTTCAGAGGAAGAATATAAGAAGAGGATAGAGAGTATTAAAAGATTTGAACGACAGCTTACGGATAATGGATATCTCCTGCTTAAGTTCTTCTTTAATATTGATAAGAAGGAGCAGAAGAAGCGATTAAAGAAGTTAGTGGAAGATAAGAATACAGCATGGAGAGTAAGTAAGCACGACAGATGGCAGAATAAGCATTATGATGAATGTATGGAAGTGTATGACCAGTTTCTGTGTGATACCAATCATTCGACAGCACCCTGGTATATAGTAGATGCGAAGGATAAGAAGTGGGCACAGTTACAGATACTAGAGACTATAGTACAGGGCATTGACACAGCATTTGCCAACAGTGCACTGTCAGTTCCGCTTCTTCAGAATGCATTCCCATTAAAGCCAATAAGCAGGTTAGATGAGGTTAGCCTTGATAAAAGCCTTACAGATGAGGAATACGAAAGGCTTCTTGACCTTTATCAGAAGCGTTTAAAGGAGCTTCATAATGAATTATATAGAAAGAAGATACCAGTTATAATTGCATATGAAGGCTGGGACGCGGCAGGAAAAGGCGGCAATATCAAGAGAATAACAGAAGCACTTGACCCAAGAGGTTATGAAGTGCACCCAATAGCAAGTCCTGAACCACACGAGAAATCAAGACATTACCTTTGGAGATTCTGGAACCGGCTTCCAAAGACAGGACACGTTGCAATATTTGACAGGACCTGGTATGGACGGGTTATGGTTGAACGTCTTGAGGGTTTTTGCAGTAAGAATGATTGGCAGAGAGCCTATGTTGAGATTAATGAATTTGAGAAAGAACTTTCCGACTGGGGAGCAATTATTGTAAAGTTCTGGGTTCAGATAGATAAGGATACACAGCTTGCCAGATTTAAGGAAAGAGAGAATACACCAGAGAAACGTTGGAAAATCACTGATGAGGACTGGCGTAACAGGGAGAAATGGGACAGCTATGAGGAAGCCGTTAATGAGATGTTAGAAAAGACTAACACGTCATATGCTCCGTGGCACATACTTGAGTCTAACGATAAGAAGTATGCAAGAATAAAAGCACTTAAGACAGTAATTGAGGCAATTGAAAAGTATGAAGCTAAATAAGAAAAGATTATAACAGGCATATTAATAGCAGTATTAGTATGTATAATAGCAGGAAGTGCAATGTATGTTAATGATTGTTATCACACAGATACAGATAACTGCACAGCATATATACGATTGTATTTCTTGTAAATAATTCACTTTTTGATAGTTAATATAATTAAGTAAAAGTTGATATAATTGTAAGATTATAATGTTGACATACAATATATTGTGTGTTATTTTATCAGTGTTAAATAAATATACGAATTAATTAAAGGCAAAGGCGCCGTTACAACGAAAGTTGTTCGAGCCTTTGCCTTTTTGATTTGTAAAAAACGTATATGTGCCATACCAATGACACAGGAATGGAGGATTATTATGAAGTTAAAGGATACAGGATTGACAGCACAGGATATTAAGGACAAGGTTAACAAGTATATGATTGAAACTTATGAGCGTTTCGATTTTCTTGCTGAAACCGCAAAAGATATGTATCTTTATGATGAGAATAAGACACCATATCTTGACTTTTACGCAGGTATTGCAGTTAATAATGCAGGAAGCTGTAATGAAAAGGTTGTTGCCGCAGTTAAGGATCAGGTTGAGGACATAATGCATACATTTAATTATCCTTATACAATTCCACAGGCATTACTTGCTGAGAAGGTATGTAAGACAATTGGTATGGATAAAATATTTTACCAGAACTCAGGTACAGAGGCCAATGAGGCAATGATTAAGATGGCTCGTAAGTATGGTGTTGAAAAATACGGACCAAACCGTTATCATATAGTAACAGCTAAGGACGGTTTCCACGGAAGAACATTCGGTGCTATGTCTGCAACAGGTCAGCCAGGCAATGCTTGTCAGGTAGGTTTCGGACCTATGACTTATGGATTTTCATATGCACCATACAATGATCTTAAGGCATTTGAAGATGCCTGCACAGAGAATACAATCGCTATAATGATTGAACCTGTACAGGGCGAGGGCGGTGTACACCCGGCAACTAAGGAATTTATGACAGGTCTTAGAAAGTTCTGTGATGAACACGATATGCTTCTTCTTATCGATGAGGTTCAGACAGGCTGGTGCAGAACAGGTGCAGTAATGTCATATATGAATTATGGCATTAAGCCAGATATTGTATCTATGGCAAAAGGTCTTGGTGGTGGTATGCCAATAGGTGCTATATGTGCAACAGAAGAAGTATCAAAGGCATTTACTGCAGGTTCACACGGAACTACATTTGGTGGACATCCAGTATCATGCGCAGCAGCTTTAGCAGAAGTTAATGAGCTTCTTGACAGAAATCTTGCTGACAATGCAAAGAAAATGGGTGATTACTTCAGTGCAGAGTTAGAGAAGCTTCCACACGTTAAGGAAGTAAGACATCAGGGACTTCTTGTTGGTGTAGAATTTGATGATACAATAAGCGGCGTAGATGTAAAGCACGGCTGTTTTGACAGAAAGCTTCTTATAACAGCTATCGGATCACATATAATCCGTATGGTACCACCTCTTATTCTTACAGAGGCAGACTGCGATAAAGCATATGAAATCATCAGGGAAACAGTAGAAAGCCTTAGCACAAAATAGGCACAGATTAATATAACAGCCACAATTATATAATAGTAATTGTGGCTGTTAATAGTAATTACTTGAAAGAATGGAGAATGATAATGGAAAATGTAATTACACAGGAAAGCAGTAAAGCTATAGAATTTAATTACTACCTTCCAGTTAATATTGTATTTGGTTCAGGAAAGGTTAATAAGGCTGGCGAGCTTGCTAAGCCTTATGGCAAAAAAGCTCTTATTGTAACAGGAAAAAGCAGTGCCAAAAAGTCGGGGCTTTATGATAAGGTTAATGACAGTTTAAAGCAGGCAGGGCTTGAAACAGAGCTTTTTGATAAGGTATCTCAAAATCCCCTTACAACAACAGCCAGCGAGGGAGCCGCTTTCGCTAAAGAAAAAGGCTGTGATGTTGTAGTTGCAATAGGCGGCGGAAGCATAATGGACTGTGCAAAGGCAATAGCATTTCTTGCAGTTAATGACGGTGATGTAAGTGATTATATATTTGGAAAGAAGTCAGGTGATAAGGCACTTCCATTAATACTTATACCAACAACATGCGGTACAGGTTCAGAAGGCAACGGATTTGCAGTTCTTACCAATCCTGATAATGGTGATAAAAAGTCACTTAGATGTAATGCAATTGTTGCCAAAGTATCAATTGTAGACCCTGAATGTATGATGACAATGCCTAAGTCAGTGCTTGCTTCTGTAGGCTTTGATGCTCTGTGTCATTGTATGGAAGCATATACTTCAAGGATTGCACAGCCATTTACAGATGCACTTAGTCTTTATGCAATAGGGCTTATAGCTGGTAATCTGGTAAATGTATACAGTGATAATGCAGGTAAAGATGGCTGGGAGAAGATAACACTTGCCAGCACAATAGGCGGAATGGTTATTAATACAGCAGGAGTTACTCTTGCACACGGAATGGAACACCCTGCAAGCGGACTTCGTGATATCGTACACGGAAAAGGTCTTGCGGCTCTTACTCCGGCAATTATTGAAGCATCTTATACTGGCAATGAAAGCAAATTTGCTGATATTGCAAAGTTATTTGGCGGTAAGGAAGCTAAGGATCTGGCCTTGAAGATAAGAGAGCTTCTTAAGAGTATTAATCTTAATTGTACACTTTCAGATTTAGGAATAGAAGAAAAGGATATTCCTTGGATGGCAGAGAACTGTATGAAGGTATCTGCTGCAAGTGTTGCGAATAATCCAGTTGTATTCACGCAGGAACAGATAGCAGATATTTATAAGAAAGCATTATAAGGATATTACAATAAATAATATTGAGTATGTAATCTAAACGGATATAGTACAGCTATAACTGGATAGAATTTGTTATCCCCCACCGGTATAAAAGCTTACAGGTGGGGGATTTCTTATTTTTCTTATTTTTAAAATTTTTTATTGTTTTCTTGTATTATTATATTAATTCATAAGCAATTCTTTCAGAACCGTCTTTAACATATATAATTCCACATTTTTTAAATCCATTTTTCTCTATAACGTGTTGCATAATTTTATTGTCGTGGTGTGTATCTATTCTTAAGTGTGATATCTGTTTCTTGCAGTAATTAACAGCAATTTCAAGTACGCCGTGAATAGTTCCGTCACCAGCAATTCTGTGAATTGTGCCGTAAGGTTCATCAGACAGCCAGTGTCCATTGTCAATTACCTGATAAGTGGAATCATCACCAATATGGAAATAAAATACTGCGTGAACCTCGCCATCTGTTTCAATTACATACATTTCTTGCTTTGCAATGTCATTGTCGATTGTTTCCTCAGAAGGATTGTTATTCTTCCACTGGTTAGGATTGCCGTGTTCAGCCATAAATTGTCTTGCGTAAGCGTAGATTTCCATAATGCGTGTTTTATCATTGACCGTAGCTTTTCTTATAGTTGTCAGCATAGTTAAACCTCATTTCCTGTATTATTTTATGAAAGTTTCATATCTCCATCTTTTACCCAGCCTAATTTCTTTAAGAACATATTAATAAGTGGACATATAACTGCTGGAAGTACGAATGATATAAGTATAAGTCCAGCCCAGTCCATAGCGGTAATAGAGGCTTTAGTCCCTGCTGCCACATCATTTACCCAGCCGGAATATACACCAATCTGTCCGACAAGACCACAAGTTCCCATACCGGAAGATACGGCAGTTCCATTCATATTAAGCTTGAAGATGCAGGTTGCAAGAGGTCCAGTAATTGCTGATGTTATAATAGGGGCTATCCATATTCTAGGATTCTTGATTATGTTGCCCATCTGTAACATAGAAGTTCCTATTCCCTGCGATACAAGTCCGCCCCAGCGGTTTTCCTTAAATGACATTACAGCAAAGCCAACCATCTGTGCACAACATCCAGCCACGGCAGCACCGCCTGCAAGACCAGTAAGTCCAAATGCGGCACATATGGCAGCAGATGATATTGGAAGTGTAAGTGCAATACCGACTAATACTGATACAGCAATACCCATAAGGAAAGGCTGTAAGTTAGTTGCAAGCATTATAAGTTCGCCGATTTTCATTGCAGCTTTTCCAAGGGCAGGTGCAATAAGTGCGGCAACGCCTGTTCCAACACCTATAGTTATTAGAGGTGTTACAAGTATATCTACTTTGGTTTCCTTTGAAATCATCTTGCCAGCCTCGGCGGCAATAATTGCTACAAAATATACAGCCAGAGGTCCGCCGGCACCGCCAAGTGCATTGGAGGCAAAACCAACTGTTATAAGCGAGAACAGTACAAGAGGTGGGCATTTGAGTGCATAACCGATTGCAACAGCCATAGCAGGACCACTCATAGCAGAGGCAAGTCCTCCGACAGTATAACTAACGCCGCTTACAGTAGCAACAGTGTCTGTAAGGAAGCCAAGATGAAGCTGTGTACCGAGCGTATTAAGTATTGTTCCGATAAGAAGAGAGCAGAACAGACCCTGTGCCATAGCACCAAGTGCATCAATTCCGTATCTTTTTACAGATACTTCAATATCTTTTTTCTTTAGAAATGCTTTTAATTTGTCTTTCATTGATTAACTCCTTGTTATTTTATATTTGTATTTTTAATAATACTAATAAGTGATTAATTATATAAAATAATAACTATATAATTCATGTCATATAAATTTATTGTATTTAATTACTATATTTATTAATAATATAAGTTATAAACTTCTCCGCACTGTCGGTTGTATAACTGCCTTTTTTCCATACTATGCCTATATTCTGGTTAATAACAGGACTTATAGGAATTCCTGTAGTACCAGAAAGATTTTTTTGCAGTGATGAATAAAGAAATGCACCACCAAGATTATTACATATAAAGTTCCTTATTGTATATAGCTGGCTTGCATGAAGAATGACATTCGGATTCACTCCAGCCCGCTTAAATGCGGTATCAAGAGTTTCATTCTGTACAGAGTCAGTATTATACATAATAAGAGGTTCGTCCTTAAGCATCTCAATTGTCACCTCGTGGCATTTGGCAAGCGGGTGGCTTTTGGACACACAGAATACTATTTTGTCATTCATAACAGTGAAAGAATTAAGTTTGTCTATCTCATAAAAGTGCATATTAACAAGGGCAAGGTCAAGCTTGCCTTCCTGAACCATATTAGCAGCCCTTATAGAACCATATTCAAATAATTCAAATGATATATCTGGATATAATTCTTTAAAATCTGTTATTAACTGCGGAAAGAATATTGTGCTTAATAGCGGTGGTATTCCAATCTTTACAGTTGCTTTGCACTGTCCTAAGTCGTATAGCTGTTCTAAAGTATTATTATATTGTTCTAAAAGCACAACTGCCTTCTGGTAGAATAATTCCCCTTCTTTAGTAAGGGTTAAATGGTTCTTGGTCCTGTTAAACAGATTAATGGAAAACTCTTTCTCTAATTCTTTGATTGCACTTGATATGGCAGGCTGAGTCACATAAAGCTCAGCTGCTGCCTTTGTTATGCTGTGAAGTCTTGTAACAGCACAGAAATATTGTAACTGTACGATTTTCATAGAATTTTGCTCCTGTTAAATGTATTAATAAGCTCATATAGCTCATATAAGGTAATATTTATTTATAGTGTATACAGAACACATTTGTTAAGTATATATAAAATTATAATTAATTTGTTAAATATTATAGCATATATTTGGTGGTTTTGTCTAAAATTGGTTAAAAGTTATAAATTTTACTTATGAAAGTATTTCTTTTTGTAAATTTACAACAAGAAAATGTCTTTATATAATAAAATCAAGCAAAGGAAATAGAAAAGCCGGTAATAATATTTCTTAAGTAAATATATAGTAAATGGAGGAATTTTGATGAGTCACGCAACAATAACGTTAATATTTTTGTTGTTTGCAATCATAATGTTCATATGGGAGAAACTTCCACTTGGAGTAACATCAATGATAGTCTGCGTGGGGCTGGTTATCACAGGGGTTCTTGATTGGAAAACAGCTTTTTCAGGATTTATAGACAGTAATGTAATATTATTTGTAGCAATGTTTATAGTAGGTGGAGCATTATTTGAAACAGGAATGGCTAATAAGATAGGTGGAGTTGTAACACATTTTGCTAAGTCAGAGAAACAGCTCATAATTGCAATTATGGTAATTGTAGGTGTTATGAGCGGGGTGTTATCAAACACTGGAACAGCAGCAGTTCTTATTCCGGTAGTAATCGGAATAGCAGCAAAGTCAGGTTATTCAAGGTCTAAACTTTTAATGCCGCTTGTATTTGCAGCTGCTATGGGAGGTAATCTCTCACTTATAGGTGCACCGGGTAATCTTATCGCACAGTCAACTATGCAGGAGATTGGCAAGTCGTTTGGATTTTTCGATTATGCCAAGGTAGGCGTTCCAATATTAATAGCTGGAATAATATTCTTCGCATTAGTAGGATACAAATTATTACCAGATACAAAGCCAAGTGAGGACTCAGGTTATGGTAATAAGACAGATTTCAGTGATGTTCAAAAATGGAAGCAGTGGTTATCGCTTATAATACTTATCCTTACATTACTGGGGATGATATTTGAGGACAAGATTGGAATAAAGCTTTGCATAACAGGATGTATCGGAGCTTTAGCATTGATAGTAACTGGTGTAATATCAGAAAAGCAGGCATTAAAGTCAATTGATTTAAAGACAATATTCTTATTCGGTGGAACACTTTCATTAGCATCTGCACTTTCCAAATCAGGTGCAGGTGAGATGATAGCCAATAAGGTAATAGGACTTTTAGGAGATAATCCATCGCCATACCTTTTAACATTTGTAGTATTTATGCTATGCTGTGTATTAACTAACTTTATGAGTAACACAGCAACAACAGCACTTATGGCTCCTATATGTTTATCAATTGCCACAGGAATAGGTGCTGACCCAAGTGCAGTGCTTATGGCTTGTGTAATCGGCGGCTCTTGTGCATATGCAACACCTATTGGAATGCCAGCTAACACAATGGTAATAGGTGCAGGAGGTTATACATTTAAAGATTATGCCAAGGCAGGAATACCACTTATAGTAGTATCAACAATAGTAAGTATGATATTACTCCCAATTATGTATCCATTCTTCCCTTAAGCTTAGCAGACTAAGCCAGATATTAAACAGATTAAGCCAGGTATTAAGCAGGCTAATCCAGATGTTAAGCAAATTAAGCTGAGTATAATAATCAGGCTTAAAACAAGAGAAGATTGATAAATAAAACATAAAAGATAAAACAGACTAATTAAACTAACAAAATATTTTACAGGAATTTGAAGGAGGAATTAATATGTCAAAAGAAGCACAGGTAAAACAGCTTACAGATTATATGGCAAAGTTTATTGCCTATACAGCTAAGAAATTACCAGATGATGTAATTGCGAAGCTTGAGGAGTTAAGAGATAAGGAAGATAGTCCATTATCGAAGACAATCTACAATACAATGTTTGAGAATCAGAAGTTAGCAGTAGAGCTTAACCGCCCAAGCTGTCAGGATACAGGTGTATTACAGTTCTGGGTAAAATGTGGAACTAAATTCCCACTTATTGATGAACTTGAGGGACTTCTTAAAGAAGCAGTTGTACAGGCAACATTTGAAGCACCATTAAGACATAACAGTGTAGAAACATTTGATGAATATAACACAGGTAAGAATGTTGGTAAGGGAACACCTACAGTATTCTGGGATATTGTTCCTAACAGTGACCAGTGTGAAATCTATACATATATGGCTGGCGGCGGCTGTACACTTCCAGGCAAGGCTATGGTACTTATGCCAGGTGAAGGTTACGAGGGCGTTACTAAATTCGTATTAGATGTAATGACAAGCTATGGACTTAATGCATGTCCTCCACTTTTAGTTGGTGTTGGTGTTGCAACTTCTGTAGAAACAGCAGCATTACTTTCAAAGAAAGCACTTATGAGACCAATTGGCTCACATAATGACAATGAGAGAGCTGCCAAAATGGAAAGACTTCTTGAAGATGGAATTAACTCTATAGGCTTAGGACCTCAGGGTATGGGCGGAAAATATTCTGTTATGGGTGTTAATATTGAAAATACAGCCCGCCACCCATCAGCAATAGGTGTAGCCGTTAATGTTGGCTGCTGGAGCCATAGAAGAGGCCATATTATCTTTGATAAAGACCTTAATTATACAATTACAACACATTCGGAGGTGACTTTATAATGGTAGAGATGAGAAATGGTAAAAAGGTACTTATTACTCCTGTATCAGCAGAGGATTTAAAGGATATTAAAGTTGGTGACATCGTATATCTTGATGGCAGTATGACAACCTGCCGTGATGTTGCGCACAGAAGATTGGTGGAAGAAGGAAGAGAACTTCCTGTAGATGTAAGAAATAATGCTATATTCCACGCAGGTCCAATTATCAGACCATTAGAGAATGACAAGTTCGAGATGGTATCTGTAGGACCAACAACAAGTATGAGAATGGAGAAGTTCGAGTACGAATTTGTTAAGCTTACAGGAGTAAGAGTTATTATTGGAAAAGGAGGTATGAAAGAGAACACAGAGAGAGCCTGCAAAGAATTCGGTGCTATTCATTGTGTATTTCCAGCAGGAAATGCAGTTGTGGCAGCTACAGAAGTAGAAGAAATTGTAAGAGCAGAATGGCGTGACTTAGGAATGCCTGAAACACTCTGGAACTGCCGGGTTAAGGAATTTGGCCCACTTATCGTATCAATAGATACACAGGGCAACAATATGTTCGAGGAGAACAAAGTTATATTCAACCAGAAAAAGGATAAAGCTATAGAGGAAATCTCTAAGCAGGTTGGATTTATTAAATAATTAAAATGCTAATGCAAACAACTAAACGTTAGCATAGACTGACATTACATTAAACCAAACCTAATATTTTAACAAGCAAAGGGCTGCCGCATAATAATATTGGAATAGCTTCCTATATACATAAGTAGGAAGAAGTTCAATTTAGTGCGGCAGTCCTTGTTTAATATAAGCTGATAACTGAAGGTGAAACAGTCTTTGACGGTTAAGTATGTGCCTGATAAGTAATATAGACATTTATAAATAATCTTGATAAGATACAAAGAAAACATTACTGGAAAGGTTAAGGGATAATGGCAGTAATAAATATATTAGAAGATGATGAAGTTATAAGAGGACAGTTATCACAGCTTCTGCGTGATAAAGGGTATGAGGTTATAGAAAATGCTGATATCAGTAGTTTTAATAAAATTGATAGGGAGAATACAGACTTATATCTTTTAGATGTGTATTTACCAGACGGAGATGGATTTAGTGTATGCGAAAAGCTTCGCAGTGAAGGCTGTGTGACACCGGTTATATTCTTAACTTCGTGCGATGATGAGGACAGCATAACAAAAGGACTTGATATAGGAGGTGACGATTATATAACGAAGCCTTTCAGGGTATCTGAGCTTTTATCAAGAATAAGTGCCAACTTAAGAAGACAGGCTATGCTTGATAACAGCATTTCCAACACGGATAAAAATAATTCTAATATATATACACTAGGTTCACTTGTTATAAATTTTGATAATCTTACAATAAAGAAAGCTGGGAAGGATATACAGTTATCACCTACAGAATTTGCATTATTAGAGATACTTGTATGTAACCGCTGCCTTATTGTGAGAAGAGAAGTATTTTTTCAGAAATTATGGGACAGGACGGGAACATTTGTTGAGGATAATACTTTGACAGTAACAGTGAGCAGGTTAAAGACCAAGCTTGGGAAAATGGATAGTTCGGACAAGAATTATATAGATACTATAAGGGGAGTGGGATACAGATGGAGAGAGCGATAAAAAAGAGATTATATGTGTATACAATAGGTATGTTTCTTGCAACTGTGGTAGTAGTATCAGTTATCACAATATATTATGAATACAGGGTAAGATATATGGCAACAACCCTGTATGGTGTCAATAAAGAAGCAGGCAAACAGCTTCTGTACATATTATTTTATGGAAGACAAGGTCACACGGGCACAGCAGATTATTCGGCTATATTGCAGGAGGCAGGTTATACAAGAAATGGTGCGTGGTATATGTTCTTATATGGCGGGGAATATATTCCATTTGCCGTAATTATTGGAATTATGGTTATACTGCTTGCTTTTACAATATATAATATTGTAAAAATCGGACATAATGATGTGTACTCATATATGAATAAATTAAAGGAAGATAATGAGAATATATCAAAAGAACTTGGTGTGTACAGAACATATATGGAGAAGCGTAGTAGACAGTTACAGGATTTTACGGAAAATATAACACATCAGATAAAGACACCGCTTACAGCGTTAAGCCTGTCGCTTGATATGATGGAGGAACAGCTTAACGCCAATATGTCACAGTTACAGATTAATTCCGATATGTCAGGGGAAAAGTCAGAAGCGGAGACTGGAAAAGGGTTTACAGATACAGGTCTGTCCAATAATGAAAAGCTTATTAATAATCTGAATGAATGTTTCAGGCAGACATACAGGATAAGGGATTTTATCACAAGGCTGTTGAAATTAAGCCGAATGGAGTCGGGGAAGATTGTATTAACAGAAGATGATATTAATGTTAATGAATTTATTAATGAAGTCATATCAGAAGTGCCTGTTGTTAATAATTGTAATATAACTTCATATTGTAATGATGAATATTACTTTATTAATGCAGATGAGGAGTGGCTGTTGGAAGCATTTATTAATATAGTACAGAATTGCAGTGAAGAAGCAGAAAATGTGGATATAAATGCCGTATGCAATGCTGATAAGTGCATTATAACAATAAAAGATGATGGAAATGGAATTGCTAAGGATAAGCTTGATAATATATTTAACAGGTTCGAGAGTGGAAAAAGCTATAATTCCCTGCATACAGGAATAGGCCTTAATCTTTCAAAGCTTATAATTGAGGCACATCACGGAAGCGTAAGTGTCAATAATAATGAAGACGGCAGGGGAGTAAGCTTCAGGATAATTATACCTAAATATAATATGAAAAGAAAAGCAAAATAATAACTATACCAATATAATAACGATTGTAAGATTGCTGTAAGATTCATAGGGTATTCTAGTTATAACCTAAAAGAAAGGAGTGGCTGGTATTAATATCAGAGTAATGACGTGAATATTCTAAAAATAACATTTAAAAGCGTAAAAAGAAGATACAGGCAGATTATAAGAGCTGCACTTACAACATTATTTGCAGTATTTTTTGTAACAGCAGTTCTTATATTTCAGGAAAATATGTATCAGTGGCAGATGCAGTCCAATAAAGACAGATTTGGCGACTGGTTTATTATGGATATAGGAAGCAGGCAGCCAGATAGTAATCTTACAGACCACATTTATATTGAACAGCCGGTAAAGGTGTCAAGAAGCGTTAATGTTCTTAACGATGACTGGCAGAGTACAGGCTTTTATGTAGGAAGCTTTTCATCAGAGTTTCTTGCACAGTCACATATAAAGCTTGATGAAGGAAGACAGCCAGAAAATAGTGGTGAGATAGCAATGGACTGGAACACCCTTCTGACACTCGGTTATAACGGTGAGATTGGTGAGAGCATTAATCTTAAATATTGTGACAATAACAGCATAGGCAACAAAGAGAAAAGAAACACAAAGACTTATACACTTGTTGGTATATACAGAAATTATACTAATATATGGAATAATGGAAAGCAGATACCATCGGTAGTTGTAGTGGACAGTGAATTATCACAATTTAATTATGATACACGTTCGGTTTTCTTATATCCTATAAAGCCTTCAATAAAGACTGATGACTACAAAGCAGTATTTGACTCTATAAAGGAAAAGACATCAAAGAGTTATACATACAATTCAGGTGTATATGATTATAAGCCTTGGGGTTCAACAAGCATATATATTTATATGTATTTAATAGTTATGGCAATAGGAATAACAGCACTTTCTTACCAGCTTATTGAGTATAAGAATACAAGAAAGGCATCTTATAAGAAATATGCTTCCTTAGGTGCAGACAGTTCACAGCTTAGAAGAATGTATATTATTGAAAATGCTTTGATAATAGTTCCAGCAGCATTGATAGGAATAATTGCAGCATTTTTGGCTGGAGGAATTGCAGGAGGCATACTTGAAGGCAAGGCAGGATTTTCATTTTATACAATTAATGTTTCTATTGTGTTAAAAAGTATTGCTTCTGTTGTAATAGCAGTTGTAGTTGAGGAGATAGTAGGACTGTTATCTAATGTTATGGATACAGTTAAAGAGAAGCGTCTTAAGGCAAGAAGCAAAAAGCAGATAGTTAATATTGAGGTTCGTAATAAGAATACATCAGGCAGAAAATCCAACCTTAAGGTATCTAATCTAAGCCGTGTAATTACAAGCAGGCTTATGAAGCGTGATGGTGTAGGAATGATAATAGGTGTAAGATTATTTTCACTGTTTATCTGTGTTGTACTTGTATTCAGCGTTATGAAGATAGCTACATCATTTGATAAATATAAGAAAAATAATTCACTTCCTGATATATATGGATATCTGGACATACCATCATCTAATTATAGAACTGATATGATATATATATCTTACCTTAAAGATTTTGATAACTATCCAGCTAAGTCGTTAAATATGGACGAATTTACACAGGTTGATCTTATCAATAAAGAATACAACAGCAGGAATAGATATAATATTCCGTATGATGAATTACGCCAGTTGATATTAGATAATGGTATGACAGCATTATTTACATCTATACCATATAATTCACCAGATAGAATTATAAAGTCTAATTGTGCAATAATGAATTCGCCTTTGGCTAAAGATGGTAATAATAGCATTATAGAAGGTGTGTCATCTGATGTTATAGATGGTTTAAATGAAATACCGGGTATAGTTTCAATTGATTATTCTATATTTGAGTCAGAAAGAACATGGTACTGGGATAACCAGGACTATCATAAGATGGGAATTGACAAGATTATAGCTGCACAGAAGGCTTCATCTATAGCTAAAACTATGAAAGATCCGACTTATGGAAGCCGGTATTTATTTGCAACAGAATATGTAAATCCAACAAAGGAAATATATGATATAGCCAGCAAATATATTGATAAATCCAATATTAATTATGATGACTTTGCAAGTGGAAAACAGGTTATAGTATTTATACAGGATAACTGTGAGGGTGATTATGATGATACATTAAAAGCTGGTGATACATTATATTATAATTATTATAATGTTCCATTTGGACAGTGTAATAAAGGAGGGTATATTACATCAAGCAATGCAGTATATCCATATGATATTCCATTTTTCAATAAATATAATAATAGTGGAAAAATAGATTTACAGGTAGAACTGAAAGATGACGATAATCCTAATACAGCAAGTACAACATATAGTTTCACACAGACTGATTTAGAGGTAGAAACGATGTTTGGTGCCTGTGTAGCACCTCAGGTGGCAGCAGTTATTAAAGTTACAGATGAAGTTAAGGAAGATTTTAATGGTATAATGCCAGATTATGGTTATTATACAGCACTTGCAAGTACGCAACTTGCTAAGCAGGCGGTTGATAACCAGAAAGATCTTATGCTAAGAATTACGGGAGAAGGACTGACAGACGGAATAGATTTTGAATTACAGTATAATCAGATAAAGATAGATTACGACCTGTCATCAACATTTTCTGCTACTAACAACAAAGTTGCACTTTATCTTAAGAGTAATAATATAACTTATAAGTCAAATGTTGACAGCAAGAATGTATATAGAACGCAGCTTGTCAATAATATACTGCAATATGGAATAACTATAATGGCGGTAATAATTATCCAGCTTCTTATAATGGCAATAATTATAAGAAACAGGATAGAAAGCAGACACGGCAAGTTCATTCTCTTTAGAAAAATGGGGATGACAAGAGGGAAATTACTTGGAATATGTATGTGTGAAGCACTTAGGGAATCACTGTGGTGCATAGTAACACTTCCGCTTATGCTTATATTGGAAGTGCTGATATATTCAAGTAATATAAGGAAATTATAGTTATATAGGCACAGGCAGCTTATAAATATATATTTGATTAGGTAATATTAAAAATAATTATATATGGAATTACATATATGCAATTAGAGATATAGAAATGGAGGATAAGTATGGAGGCTATATTACAGGCTAAAGAGATATCCAAGACATATCATACAGGAAGTGTAGATGTTCCTGCATTAAAGCAGTGTTCCCTTGAATTCGGGAAAGGCGAATTTACAGCTATTATAGGAAAGAGTGGTTCGGGAAAATCTACATTATTAAGAATACTTGGAAGTATGGATACACCAGATACAGGCAGTATATTAATAAAAGGCGAGGACATAACACATATGAAGGACAAGAAGCTGTCAGGTTTCAGAAGAAGAAATATAGGCTTTATATATCAGGATTACAGCCTGTTTCCAGAATTTACATCATATGAAAATATAGTTATGCCAATTCTACTTGATGGAAAAAAGCCAGATGATGCAAAGGTTGATGAGATATTATCAGAATTAGAGATAAGCCATTGCAAGAATAAATATCCATCAGAAATGTCAGGTGGAGAACAGCAGAGAGTGGCAATTGCCAGAGCACTTATTACAAGTCCGGCGGTTATATTTGCTGATGAGCCTACAGGAAATCTTGATGCGGGAAGTGCAGAAACAGTTGCAAAGATGTTATCAAAAGCAAGTCAGAAATACGAGCAGACAATAATAATGGTAACACACGACAGACAGATGGCTGATTACGCAGACAGGATAATTACTATTTCAGATGGACAGATACAGTAATATTACATAGCAATAATAAATTGTGGCAGTATATTTCAAGATATAGCTCATATAGGATTGTGAATTGCTGTTGTATGATTTGCTATTGATTATATATTATAAGTATATTTCACAATGGTATGAAAATAAGTGCTTAGTGTTAATCTATTCGGGGGAATAATAGATAACGCTAAGCACTTTATTTTAAGTGTTAGAGATTAATATACTTAAATATTTTCGTATCGTGGAAGTTCAACTATTATGGCTTCGTGGTGGACAGCCGGGAGAAACTTATCCATAACTTCGCTTGTCTTTAACTTAAGGCTTGAAGTATTGATACAAGGGTGACAGCCAAGAGAAGCTTCTTCAAGTACTTCCTTGTCAATAAGTAACTGGACGTGGTTGTCAGTATCATTCATAAGCCCCATAATAGATACTGAACCAGGTGTTATATCAAGATATTCTTTCATATATTCCTCATCGGCGAATGAAAGTCGTGCAGAGTTAATCTGCTGGCTTAAATCTTTAGTCTTAAATACTTTATCTCCCGGCATCATAAGAAGATAGAATTGTGTTTTCTGTCGGTTGCATAAGAAAAGGTTCTTGCATATAAGTGTGCCAAGAATTTTATCAATATCGTTGCATACTTCCATTGTTGTTGCTGGTTCGTGGTCGGTTCTGTAATATTCCATTCCTAACTGGTCAAGTAAATCATATACTCTGATTTCTTTATCAAGTCTGTCAGCTTCATTGGCTGGTCTGCCTTTTATTAGTTCCATAGTGTTCTTGTAGTCCTTTCTTATGATTATAGTGTATATAATTGATTATAATGTATATAATAATTTATTTTAGTATATTGATTTATTGTGGGGAATGCAAGTTATATAGTGAGGTATTAGTTGTCTGCAATATAATATAGAGTATGGTGTTTGATGTAGATAAGGTTAAAAATAATACATTGTTATAACAATGTATTGACAAAACAACAGGAAAGGCATATTCTAATATTAGAGTAAATTTATAATTTGAAAGGGATGGTAATTATGGCTAATACTAATGTGACTATGAGAATAGACGAGAATTTAAAAAGTCAGTTGCAGGAGTTAGTATCAAATCTTGGAATGGATATGACAACATTTTTTACTATGGCGGCTAAACAGGCAGTAAGAGAGCAGGCTTTACCATTTCACCCGGATATGAATGTTGGGAGATATAGCGATAAAGCATATCAAATGGCAATGGCAAATACTAATTATAATGCTGATGGTAAAGCTGTAATAGCATCAGATGATGAATGGGTAGAAGAAACTGAATGGGATGATATGTTTGAGCAAATGAAAAAAGAAAGAGAGGCAGAATGAGAAAAGGAGAAGTATGGTTTGTAGAATTTCCGTTGGAGGAAGATGCGAGTAGAATAATAAATAGACCAGTTATTGTACTTGATGAAAATGTATTAGGGGTATTATCAGTGAAGATAACTAAACATAAAGTAAGAAAGGAAGACCCTTATGATATTCCAATTATATATTGGAGTGAAGCAGGGCTGAGATTAGCTTCAACGGCTAGAGTATCAAAGGTTACAGTGCTTAATAAAGACAGCTTTATATTTAAAATAGGAAATCTTCACAATGATGATATGGATAGAATAGAAGCTATGTATAGCAAATTTCTTGAAGATAATAATATTATATAAAATATAATAAAACCAGCCATATGATGTCATTTCCCATAAAGGACGCAGGGGTATCATATGGCTGGTTTTATAAAGTTGAACAATGAAGAATATTAATACATTTGATTAACAGATGTATCGTAAGTTAATATCTGATTACTGGAAATCACATATGTCAATCATAGCCTCAAGCATTTCCTTTTCTTCTGGCTTTTTCTTAGTAAGTCTTGCGGCGGCTACGATAGGCATCCACTTATCAACGTAACGCTTATCAGTAGAAGTCTTCTCACAGAACATTGATATGTACTTATCGGCAAGTGCTTCATCGTTCAGTTTAAGTGTAAGGTAAGTATTAGCCGCATCGGCAGAAGCATTACCTTTAGTAGCGTGTACCCAGTCAACAGCAGTAATTGCAATTATCTGATTGTTGTCATCAGTCTGTACTATAATATTTTCTGGACAATAATCACCGTGGCATAATTTAGTATGATAAGGAAGCTCTGAAAGTCTTGAGTCCAGCTCATATTTCGTGTCAGCAGGAATATTAAGCTCATTAATCTGTCGCTCAAGCTTACTTTTCATATCGACTAAAAGAGGGTTGCTGTGCTTATTAATAGCTATCTGGTAGTCAACCATAGCCTCTATGTAAGCATCTGCATTTTCAGGGTGTTTAGCTAACAGCTCTTTTAAAGTTTCTCCTTTGGCATATTCGCTTGTGATAGTCCATTTGCCATCTACTACAGATACATTAAGAAGTCGTGGTATATCAAGTCCTGTATCTTCAACTCTTGCAGTGTTAAGTGCTTCATATAATACATCGGATTTGCTGTAAGATAGTGCAAATACTTTCTCAGCCTTATCCTTATCAACGTATACAGATTTTAGAGTTCCTTTATATATACATTTTTTCATAATAACCTCCATTCCTGCCCATTACTATGTAGGCATTCAAGTTCATACGCAGATGTCAATTCTGCGAGAGGGCAATCTTTATAAAGATTGCCACATATCCATTCATATCTTTATATAACGGGACAAGTGGTATTGTACATATAACAAGCCCGTTGTGTCTGTCAGTGAGAATAATGTTATCTGACATTGACAATATATTATCATAATAATATATATATAATTTATATTGATTATTTATATTACTTAGTCTTTATATCCTCTGGATTAACCTCTTTTCCATAGTAAGCCTTAAGATACATAGCCTTTATCTCACTCATAAGAGGATATCTTGGGTTAGCACCTGTGCACTGGTCATCAAATGCATTTTCAACCATCTCATCAAGTGTAGCAAGGAAGTCTTTTTCATCAACTCCGTAGTCTTTGATAGTCTTCTTAATTCCAACCTTATCCTTAAGCTCCTCAATAGCCTTTAAGAAGTTCTCAAACTTCTCATCATCGTTCTTGCCGGCAATACCAAGGAAGTTAGCACATTCAACATATCTTTCCTTGCAGTGAGGATAAGCATACTGTGAGAATGTTCCCATCTTAGCTGGAACTTCTGCGGCATTAAAGCGCATTACATCTGTAATAAGAAGTGCGTTAGCAATGCCGTGAGGTATATGGTGGTAAGCACCAAGCTTGTGAGCCATAGAGTGGCATACACCAAGGAATGCGTTGGCAAATGCCATACCAGCCATAGTAGAAGCGGTAGCCATCTGTTCTCTTGCCTTGGCATCGTGAGGTCCATTCTCATATGCCGCTGGAAGATATTCAAATATATTCTTCATAGCCTTAAGTGCAAGACCATCAGTATAATCTGTAGCCATAATAGAAGCATATGCTTCAAGAGCATGTGTTAATGCATCTATACCAGAAGCGGCTGTAAGTCCCTTAGGCTGGTCCATACACATATCAGCATCAATAATAGCCATCTTAGGAAGTAGTTCATAGTCAGCAAGAGGATACTTTATGCCAGTCTTTTCATCAGTGATAACTGCGAAAGGTGTAACCTCTGAACCAGTACCAGAAGAAGTAGGAATAGCTATAAAGTAGGCTTTTTCGCCCATCTTAGGGAATGTGTAGATACGTTTTCTTATATCCATAAATCTCATAGCCATATCCATAAAGTCAACTTCAGGATGTTCGTACATAACCCACATAATCTTGGCAGCATCCATAGCAGAACCACCACCGATAGCAATGATACAGTCAGGCTCAAAGCTGTTGATAGCCTTAGTTCCTTCAATAGCACATTCTAATGTAGGGTCTGGTGCAACATTGAAGAAGGTTGTGTGTGTTATGCCAAGTTCATCAAGCTTGTCGGTAACGCACTTAGTGTAGCCATTCTTATATAAGAACTGGTCTGTAACAATAAATGCTTTCTTCTTGCCTAATACAGTCTTTACCTCGTTAAGTGCAACAGGAAGGCAGCCTTTCTTAAAGTATACCTTTTCAGGTGCTCTGAACCACAGCATATTTTCTCTCCTCTCAGCAACAGTCTTAATATTAATAAGGTGCTTTACGCCTACATTTTCAGATACAGAGTTACCGCCCCACGAACCACAGCCAAGTGTAAGAGAAGGTGCTAACTTAAAGTTATAAAGGTCACCGATACCGCCTTGTGAAGAAGGTGTATTAATAAGAATACGGCAGGTCTTCATAGCTTCCTCGAACTTAGCAAGCTTGTAGTTTTCAGTTGCAGAATTAATATATATAGAAGAAGTATGACCAAATCCGCCATCAGCTATTAGACGCTCAGCTTTACTTATGGCATCATCAAAATCCTTTGCCTTATACATAGCAAGAACAGGAGATAACTTCTCGTGTGCGAATTCTTCTGAAAGGTCAACAGAAGTAACTTCGCCAATGAGAATTTTGGTGGTTTCAGGTACTTCTATGCCGGAAAGCTTTCCGATATTATAAGCACTCTGGCCAACTATCTTGGCATTTAACGAGCCATTGATAATGATAGTCTTTCTTACTTTATCAAGCTCAGTCTTATTAAGGAAGTGACAGCCGCGTTTAGTGAATTCCTCTTTAACCTGCTTATATATAGATGAGTCAACGATTACTGACTGCTCAGAAGCACATATCATACCATTATCAAATGTCTTAGAATGGATAATAGAGTTGACGGCAAGTATAACATCGGCAGTACTGTCGATAATAGCTGGAGTGTTACCAGCACCTACGCCAAGTGCAGGCTTTCCAGATGAATAAGCTGCCTTAACCATACCAGGACCACCAGTTGCAAGTATAATGTCGGCTTCTTTCATAAGAGTGTTGGTAAGTTCAAGGCTTGGAACATCAACCCAGCCGATTATACCCTCTGGAGCACCGGCAGCAACAGCAGCCTCAAGTACAACCTTAGCAGCAGCTATTGTGCTTTCCTTAGCACGGGGATGTGGGCTTATGATAATGCCGTTACGTGTCTTTAATGAAATAAGAGTCTTGAATATAGCAGTAGAAGTTGGATTAGTTGTAGGAATAACAGCGGCAACAACACCGATAGGCTCTGCGATCTTCTTAATGCCATAGGCTTTATCTTCCTCAATAACACCGCAGGTCTTTGTATCGCGGTATGCGTTGTAAATGTATTCAGCGGCATAGTGATTTTTGATTACCTTGTCTTCAACAATTCCCATACCAGTTTCTTTAACAGCCATCTTGGCAAGAGGTATTCTTGCTTTATTAGCGGCAAGGGCGGCAGCAGTAAATATCTTGTCAACCTGTTCCTGTGAATATGTTGAGAAGATACGCTGTGCCTCTTTTACAGAGCTTATAAGCTCTTCAAGAGACTGGATGTTGTCAACTACTAAAGATTTTTCTTTGCTCATAATTAGTTCCCCTTTTCTTAGATAATCATACATATACTTTGTTAGTGATGTATAGTGTTACACGAAGTAACTATCTTAATAAAAATAAGATTGATAATTAATTAACAATCATTATGGTCACACTTTAACACTTATATATGCAGATGTCAATAAATTATTGCCGTTTTATAGAAAGTTTAGAAGTTAATAATTTATCAGTTCCCAATTTAGATATGGATAATCAGGTATTTGAAGTCTGAAGGCTGAAAATATAAGTTGACAGTGCAAAAATTGATGTTACAATAGTTGCAGATACAACAATTGGAGGTGCATTTTAATGCTTAAAAGAATATTTTCTTATATGAAACAGTATAAGAAATATGCCTGTCTGGCACTTTTATGTATTGCTGTTGAGGCAGTGCTTGAACTTATGGTGCCTATGATTATGGCTGATTTAATTGATAATGGTGTTGCTAATGGCGACACAGCTTATATTTATACTAAGGGCTTGCAGATGGCAGGATGTGCGGTTCTGGCACTTATCCTTGGCATTGGAAGTGCAAGATTTTCAGCACTTGCAGGACAGGGACTTGGCGCTAATATAAGGCAGGCAGAATATGAGAAATTACAATCATATTCATTTGCCAATATAGACCATTTCAGGGTTTCTTCGCTGGTTACTCGTCTGACAAGTGATGTTACGAATATACAGAATTCGGTATCAACAGGTATGAGACCATTTGGCAGAAGCCCGGTTATGCTTATATTTGCATCGTCAGTAGCATTTACAATTAACAGAACACTTGCATTCGTGTTTTTCGTGGCACTGCCTATACTTGCCGTGCTTCTCATAATTATTATTATGAATGTCCGTCCACTTTATGGACGTATGCAGAATGCAATAGATTTAGTCAACAGAAGCATTCAGGAAAATCTTACTGCGATAAGAGTAGTTAAAGCATATGTAAGAGGTGATTACGAGGTTGCTAAGTTTGAGGAAGTTAATGCTAATCTTAAGAAAGAGTCAGAGAAAGCATTCGGTATAGCAGTTCTTAATATGCCAGCTATGCAGTTTGTTATGTATGGAACGATTATATCAATTCTCTTTATCGGCGGACATCTTATTAATGCAGGACAGTTAAAGATTGGTGAGCTTACAAGCTTTTTAAGTTATGTTCTTCTTATACTTAATTCACTTATGATGATGTCAAATGTATTTCTTATGATGACACGTTCTTTAGCCTCAGCTTCAAGAATTGTCGAAGTTCTTGATGAAAAAATAGACATAACAGATGAACAGGCAGAGGATATAAGTGTTAAAAAGGGTTCAATTGAGTTTGACCACGTATGGTTTAAATACAAGAAAGAGGCAAAAGAATATGTTCTTTCTGATGTTTCATTTAATATAGAAGCAGGACAGACTATTGGAATAATAGGACAGACGGGTTCAGCCAAGACAACGCTTGTATCACTTATTCCAAGATTATACGATGCAACCAAAGGAACGGTGAGAATAGACGGAATAGATGTAAAAAAATATCCTATGAGACATTTAAGGGATGCTATTGCAGTTGTATTGCAGAAGAACACTTTATTCTCAGGCTCACTGCTTTCTAACCTCTACTGGGGTAATGAGAATGCTTCTATGGAGGAGATAAATGAAGCCTGCCATATTGCCTGTGTAGATGAATTCTTAGACAGACTTCCACAGGGGTATGATACTGATATGGGACAGGGCGGTGTCAATGTATCAGGTGGACAGAAGCAGAGAATATGTATTGCGAGAGCTATATTAAAAAAGCCAAAGGTGCTTATTCTTGATGACTCAACAAGTGCGGTAGATACAGCGACAGAAGCTAAGATAAGAGAGGAACTTGCTAATAAGCTTCCTGATATGACCAAGATTGTAATAGCACAGAGAATATCTTCGGTAAAGCACGCTGACCAGATTATCATACTGGACAGGGGAAAGGTAGCTGCGATAGGCACACACGAAACACTTCTTGCCAATAACAGGATTTATCAGGAAATATATGAATCACAGAAGGAAGGGGTGGATTTATAATGGCTAAATATGTTGGATATAAAAGACCTAAAGATACCAAGAAGACATTGAAACAGTTATTCGTATATCTTGGACATTATAAATGGATGCTTATATTAGTAGCATTTCTTGTATTCATAAGTGCAGGAGCTAATGTTACAGGAACTTATCTTATTAAGCCTGTTGTCAATAGATTTATTGTTCCGGGCAATATGACAGGGCTTTTAAAGGCTGTTATAGCAATGGGTGTGATGTATGCGTGCGGAGCGTTGTCAACACTTGGATATAACCGCATTATGGTGAAAATGTCACAGAAGGTTATACAGGATATAAGAAATGATTTATTTAAGCATACACAGAAGCTTCCATTAAAATATTTCGATGCACATACACACGGCGAACTTATGAGCCGTTTTACTAATGATGTTGATACAGTTCAGGAAGCTATGAATAACAGTTTTGCTATGATAATACAGAGTTTTATTATGCTGTTTGGTACACTTACGATGATGATGGTATTAAGCATACGTCTTTCTATGATAGTTGTCGTATTTCTTATTATAATGTTCTTCTTTATCAAATTTAACAGTAAGCACAGTAAGAAATATTTTAACAGACAGCAGGAAGAGCTTGGTAAAATCAATGGATTCGTTCAGGAGATGATGGCTGGACAGAAGGTTGAGAAGGTATTTAACCACGAGGAAAAGGATTACGGGAAATTCTGTGAAATGAATGAGAATTTCAGAAAAGAGTCAACTAATGCACTGGCATTTGCTGGAATGATGATTCCTACAATAGTAAGTCTTTCTTATCTTAATTATGCAATATCAGCCTGTGTTGGCGGTATATTTACATTAAAGGGACTTATGGATTTAGGTACGCTTTCAGCATATCTTGTATATGTAAGGCAGAGTGCGATGCCTCTTAACCAGTTCACACAACAGGTTAATTTCCTGCTTTCAGCCTTATCAGGTGCAGAGCGTATATTTGATATGATGAACGAAGAACCTGAGGTTGATGAAGGCAGGGTTACATTATGTAATGTTACGAAAAATGAAGCTGGTGAACTTATGGAAGCTTCAGGTAATACAGGCATATACGCCTGGAAGGTTCCAGCGACGAAAGATAAAGCAGGCTATCTTGTTGAGTTAAAGGGAGATGTGCGATTTAAAGATGTTGTGTTTGGATATGTAAAAGAAAAGACTATTCTTAATGATGTAACTTTATATGCAAAGCCGGGACAGAAGATAGCATTTGTAGGCTCAACCGGTGCAGGAAAGACAACAATAGTTAATCTTATTAACAGATTTTATGATATCCAGTCAGGAACAATAACTTATGACGGAATAGACATTAAGGATATAAGTAAAGATGATTTAAGAAGGTCAATGGCAATGGTTATACAGGAAACACATCTGTTTACAGGAACTATTGCAGACAATATACGATATGGAAAGCTTGATGCAACAGATGAGGAAGTAAGGGAGGCAGCCGTAATAGCTAATGCAGATTCATTTATAAGAAGGCTTCCAGATGGTTATGATACAATGCTTTATTCCGATGGAAGCAATCTTTCACAGGGACAGCGCCAGCTTCTTGCCATTGCGAGGGCAGCAGTAGCCAAGCCTCCTGTACTTATTCTTGATGAGGCGACAAGCTCAGTAGATACAAGAACAGAAAGACTTATCGAGAATGGTATGGATGCAATAATGGAAGGCAGAACAGTATTCGTTATTGCACACAGATTGTCAACTGTAAGAAATTCCAAGGCGATTATGGTACTTGAGAAAGGACAGATTATTGAGCGTGGAAGCCACGATGAGCTGATAGAGCAGAAAGGAAGATATTACCAGCTCTATACGGGACAATTCGAACTTGAATAAATCGGACATTAATATAGCTTGAATTATTGTAATTTGAAATAAATAAATAAAAAGAATATAATCAAAATATAAAAAAATAGTTAAAGA
>ENA-UOJC01000113-UOJC01000113.1-human-gut-metagenome-genome-assembly--contig:-C104-NODE-113-length-139361-cov-16.733371_pt1 | contig 139361 bp, 147 predicted proteins | sample MGYA00242339_ERZ723886 | MGnify/ENA metagenome assembly ERZ723886 | reverse complement strand
GCGGCGAGCCGCCGCTCCCAAGTCGCGTAATCGCTCGACAAGTCTCGCTCGCAATAAGTTAGGGAGGTTTACTCACGCGTAGGACTAAACTACCGATTTTAAGACAATTAAAAGTTTTGCTCAAGGCGGCGAGCCGCCGCTCCCAAGTCGCGTAATCGCTCGACAAGTCTCGCTCGCAATAAGTTAGGGAAGTTTATTCACGCGGAGGACTAAACTACCGATTTTAAGACAATTAAAAGTTTTGCTCAAGCTTTTTCAAAAGCTTGCAGTTTCCAAAGGCAAAGACTTTGGTGGGTTTTAAGGGCAAAGCCCTTAAAATTTCAAATGTTTTAATAAAAAAATCTCCTATTATAAAATAGAGAAAATAGTTGTATTTTGGCGAATGATTTATTATAATATAGTTTGGTTTGTTTAACCTATAAAAAGTAAAGAAGGGTTCAGCTTGTTTAGTAAAGAAATAGACTCATTGTGTGATGCCGCCATTAAGAAAAGTGATATGTCGAAAAACTCTCCGCTAAGATATATTACTTCAGCAATTATCGCAGGTTTTTTCATTGTTGTAGCGATTATCCTATCTAATATCACTGCTGCGGTTTTCTACAAAAGTTCTCCTGAGCTTTCAAAGTTTCTTGGCTCAATCTTATTTCCAATAGCAATCATACTTATAGTTTTTGTTGGTGGTGACCTTTTCACAGGCAACAATATGACTATGGCATTTGGGCTTTACAACAATAAGGTGAAATTCAGCAGTGCTTTAAGAGTCTGTATTATGAGCTATATAGGCAACTTTATAGGAACATTTATTCTTGGTGGATTATTAGTTTTAAGCGGTTGTGCAAGTGAAGTATTAACCGATTACTACTCAGCAATCATACCTGGAAAATTAGAGCTTGACCCTCTTACATTATTTATTCGAGGTGTACTTTGTAATTATCTTGTATGCCTTGCGGTATTCATAGGTACAAGAATGAAAACCGAAAGCGGAAAGCTTGTTGTTATGTTCTGTATAATAACAGCCTTTGTTATTGCAGGCTTTGAACACTGCATAGCAAATATGGGAATTTTCACCATTGCCGCTTTTCTTCTCGGTGGACTTCCAACACAAGAAGTAATAAACAACTTCATATTCGTAACGCTTGGCAATATATTTGGTGGAACAATCCTCTTTGCCCTACCATTACAGATTGTAACAAAAAGAAAATAACAAAAAATGCTTGCAGAAAATCAACTCTGCAAGCATTTTTATTTATTCATCATTTTTATCATTTGCTTTCGACATAAATTCTTTTGTAAAGACTTTAATAGCCTCAAAGGTTTCTGCACTTATAACATGCTCTATTCTGCAAGCATCCTCAACAGCAGTTTCTTCATTGACACCAAGACGCATAAGCCAAGTAGAAATCCACTTATGACGCTCATACATAGTTTCAGCAATTTTTTTTCCTTTATCAGTAAGGGTTATATATCCGTCGCTGTCAACATTAACATAGCCATTCTCACGAAGATTTTTCATAGCAACACTGACACTTGGCTTTGAGAAACCAAGCTCATTTGCAATATCAATAGAGCGAACATAAGGATTTTTAATTCCTAACATTAGTATAGTTTCGAGATAATTTTCTGCGGATTCGTGAATTCTCAATCTTCCCACCTCTGGTAGTGTAAAATTTTATAGATTATTTTTATTATTTTAACATAATTTTATGCAGTATTCAAGTATAAATTATTAAAAACAAAATGGAGCAGTACAAAACGAACTGCTCCACTTCATTCAGTTTAAATTTTTATTATTCACCATCTGGCTCAAGAAGTCCATATGTGCCGTCATTTCTTCTATAAACAACATTAATTTCGTTTGTATCGCCATTTCTGAACATATAGAACTGATGTCCGATAAGGTTCATTTCAAGAATAGCCTCATCAATTGTCTGTGGCTTAACAGGGAAACGCTTTGTTCTGACAACCTTATATTCTTCCTCAGTAGCTTCACTCTCAGTTTCGCCAACTGGAGCAAAATATTGGTCAATAGAATCTGCACGCAGACGCTTGCTAAGCTTAGCCTTATTTTTTCTGATTTGACCGCCCAAAATATCGACAACGCTGTCAAGTGCATCGTTCATTTCTGATGCTGAACTCTCTGCACGATAAAGCATTCCATTATCTCTAATAGTAACCTCGACTACTTGGCGATTCTTTTCAACTGTTACAGTAACAGTGACATTTGCTTCTTCACTGAAAATACGCTCAAATTTGCCGAGCTTCTTGTTTACACGCTCTTTAAAATTATCTTTTAGTGTGACCTTTCTTCCAACGATATTAACATTCATACTTAGTGCCTCCTTGATTAATCATTAGGACCTTTGCTAAGATGATTATATCACAATAAACAAAAAAAATAAAGCATTTTTTTAAAAATTATCAGAAAGTTATTAAATTTATCATAAATTATGAATTTATGAACTTGCCTCCTGCTATAACAGCCTTTGGCTTTTTCATAACATCAAGTGGAGAATCGTTAAAGAGTACAATATCACCATCTTTTCCGATTTCTATTGAACCTACTCTGTTATATATCTTACAAATCTTTGCAGCAGTTGATGTAATTGCACGAATAGCGTCATATTCGTCCATACCCTCACGAACTGCAACAGCCGCTGTCAATGGCAAAAATTGAATCGGTGTTTCTGGGTGGTCAGTAATAATAGCAGTCTTAATGCCATTGTTGCTCATTATTCCAGTTGCCGCTCTGCTAAGATTTTTCAGTTCAGGCTTACTTCTATCCGTCATATAAGGACCTGCAAGAACTGGAATATTTTCCTCTTTAAGCTCATCAAGAATCATATATCCCTCTGTTGCATGAACTAATACTAAATCAAGATTAAATTCCTTGGCAATGCGTATAGCTGTAAAAATATCATCTGCCCTATGTGCGTGGAAATGTGCAGGAATTTTTCTCTCTAAAAGTGGAATCAAAGCCTCGCATTTTGCATCATATTCTGGCTCGTCAAGCTCATCATCGTTCTGTGCCCTTGCCTTATCTTCCATATAGCGTTTAGCCTTGTATAAGGTTTCTCGGATAAGTGCCGCAGTAGCCATTCTTGTAACTGGCATCTGACTTTTATCATTATAAACACTCTTAGGATTTTCTCCAAGGGCAAATTTCATAGCCGCTGGAGCAGCTACAATCATTTTGTCGATACGCTTGCCATAGGTTTTGATTGCGGCAAATTCTCCCGCAATCGGATTTGCACTTCCTGGTCCTGTCAGAACGGTTGTTATTCCACCCTCTAAAGCCTCCTCAAAGCCACGGTCAAATGGATTTATAGCGTCAATCGCACGAAGCTGTGGTGTAATCGGGTCTGTTGATTCGTTTCCGTCATCGCCCTCAAAGCAAAGTCCGTCCTCAAACATACCTAAGTGTGTATGTCCGTCTATAAAACCTGGATAAGCACTTGCACCATCAGCATCTAAAAGTTCATCACCACTTGGAGAATAACTCAGCATATCCCCTACTTCAAAAATTTTTCCATCTTTAATTTTTATGTAGCCATTTTCTATGATAGTATCTTCATCATTCATTGTGAAAATTTTTGCATTTATTATATCCATAAAAACCCCCATATTTAGAAACACGCAAGAAATAATCCTGCGTGTCGCTAAAATCAAATTATTTTCTTTTCTTGTTTTTGGCTTTTTCTTTATCTTCTTTTCTATCTCTCATTTCAAGAAGAATTGCTATAATTTTTACAACAGCCCAACCAAAGCTAAAGGTTATTACCTGAGTTATTATCATTTCTAATGACCAGCCGAGCAGTAATCCAACTACAACTACAAGAATTGCCAAAACAACAACATAGCATATAAGTTCAATAATAAAATTTCTTATAGCTCTTTTCATAAGTAAACCTCAGTTCTTAATCCTCACAAAATCAGGTGTTCTTATCTACCTGATGAAATTGCTTGAGATTGCCTGTTTTGTTGCTTCTCTTATCAAGCTCTGCCATAACATCTTCAACAGCGATTCCCTGGTCAACCATCATAACGAAAAGGTGATAGATAAGGTCTGAAATTTCGAGAACTGTTTCAGAATTATCGCCATTCTTTGCAGCAATAATTGTTTCACTGCATTCTTCGCCAACCTTTTTAAGAATCTTATCTAAGCCCTTATCAAAAAGATAGCAAGTATAAGAACCCTCTTGCTTATTAGACTTTCTATCAAGAATTGTTTCGTAAAGTTCCTTTAATGTATCATTTGTCATTTTAATCATACCTCTCATTATATTTTTAAGGGCTTAAAACCCACAAAAAACTTTTTATAGCAAATTTCTAAAGAAACAGCTATGACTTCCCGTATGACAAGCCGCTCCAGTTTGTTCAACAGTTACAAGCAATGTATCCTTGTCGCAGTCACCCTTGATAGAGATAACCCTCTGAAGATGTCCAGAAGTTGCACCCTTATTCCAAAGCTCCTGTCTTGAACGGCTGTAAAACCATGTATAGCCTGTTTCAAAGGTCTTACGCATAGATTCACGATTCATATATGCAAGCATAAGAACCTCGCCTGTATCTTTTTCCTGAATTATCGCAGGAATAAGTTCAGATTTCTGAAAATAATCATCTATAAAATCAAGATTGCTGGTAGTCATAGCTTGCACCCTTTCCTTTGTTTTCGGCAGCATGGGCAATTTCAACAGCCGCTCTTAAATCAAGACTTCCCGAATAAATGGACTTTCCGCAGATTGCACCATAAACATCAAGGTCAGTAAGATTGATAATATCCTTGAGGTTAGCAACACCGCCAGAAGCAATGATTCTGCAAGAAACAGCCGCTTTAAGCTCGTCAAGCTGATTAAGATTAGGACCTGAAAGCATACCGTCCTTAGAAATATCAGTGAAAATAATATAGCTTACGCCGATTTGCTCCATACGCTTTGCAAGCTCTGTAAAGCTGATTTCTGATGTATCAGTCCAACCCTCAGCAGAAACCATTCCGTTGAGTGCGTCAATCCCTACGGCAATCTTTACGCCGTATTCCTTTATAGCTTCTTTTACAAGCTCTGGATTTTTGACAGCCGCAGAACCAAGAATAACTCTGTCTATACCCTGGCTGAGATAATATTCGATAGAAGCCATATCACGAATACCGCCACCAACTTCTATATGAAGTGAAGTATTTTTGCGGACATCAAGTATAACTTTTGAATTCTTTCTTTCGCCGTCCTTAGCACCGTCAAGGTCTACCATATGGAGCCATTTTGCACCCTGCTCAGCAAAGCTTTTTGCAGTATCAACTGCGTTTTCAGCGACCTTATGAACAGTAGAAAAATCACCCTTATATAGACGGACACAAGTACCATCTTTAATATCAATAGCAGGTAAAATAATCATCTAAAATCAATCCTTTCATAATCAAGGAAATACATTTTTATCAAAGAACACCCTTTGTCGAAAGAGTTCCCTTGCCAGTTTCTTTCACAGCCACAGCAAGAGCGTGTGCAACAGCCTTATAAATGCCCTCTGTTGCATGATGTGAATTTGTGCCATACAAAAGCTTAATATGAAGTGTGATTCCTGCGTTAAAAGCCAAGGCTCTCATAAATTCCTCTGTCATACAGGAATCATAACCACCTATTCTCTCCTCTTTGAATTCAGCGTCAAAAACGAGGAACGGTCTGCCACTTATATCAAGCGAACAAAAAGCAAGTGATTCGTCCATCGGAATATAGAATGAACCATATCTTGCAATACCCGACTTATCTCCGAGAGCCTCTCCGAGTACCTTTCCAAGCACAATTGCAGTATCTTCAATAGTATGGTGACAGTCAACCTCAAGGTCGCCCTTTGTTTTAACCTCAAGACCAAAACCGCCATGAACGCCGAATGCCGTGAGCATATGGTCGAAAAAACCTATTCCAGTATCAATCTTTACATCTCCGCCGTCAAGGTTGAGCGAAACTGAAACATTCGTTTCCTTTGTAACTCTTTCGAGCTTTGCACTTCTCATTTTAAGCAACCTCCTCTGCTGTCGGTTTTCCGATTTAGCCTAACTTCGCAAAAAACTTTTCGAGAACCTCAAGAACGATTTTATTTTCTTCCTCTGTACCTGTTGAAATTCTGATATGACCATCTTTAAATAAACGGATAGCTATACTATTTTCAGCAAGGAAGTCTGTAATCTCTTTTGATAAATCAGTCTTGATATATAAGAAATTAGTACAGGTAGGATAAACAGTCATTGGCACGGAATATTTCTCTTTCAATGCCATAATTCCATTATACAGTGATTTTGTTAAAAATATAAGGCTTTTACGAGAATTTTCCAAAATTTCTGTATTTTTATATATAATTGTACCGATTGCTTGCGAAATTGAGTTCACATTGTACGGTGCTTTAACACTTCTAAGTGCTTTTGTAATAGTTTCATTAGCTATTGCAAAGCCTAAACGCAATGCAGCCGAACCAACGGCCTTAGATGCTGTCTTTAAAATGATAAGATTATCATACTTTTCAACCTCATCTAAGAGTGATTCATTCCAAAAATCCATATATGCTTCATCAAGTACAACCATAGAATTAACGCTTGTAATAAGCTTTCGCATTTCTTCCTTAGATGCACCCGAACCTGTTGGATTGCAAGGATTGGAGAAAATAATCAAAGCAGCATTTTCTTCATTAGCCTTTTTGATAACCTCATCAACATTAAATGTTAAGTCATCATTCTTGTCTGCTATAACAACTCTATGACCGCCTGTAGTGGCATAAAAGCCATACATTGAAAAATCAGGACTTACTGTCAAAACAGTTCCGCCATCTTCAATCATTGTATAAATGATAAGAGAAATTAATTCATCAGAACCATTTCCAGCGGTAACTGTTTTCGGAGAAAGTTTATAATAATTTGAGAAAGCTTTTATAAGTTCAGTGGCTGTTGGGTCAGGATAGCGGTTAAACTGAACATTTTCAATAGCTTTTTGAATATCAGCTTTTAATGATTCGGGAAGCTGATAGCAAGATTCATTTGCATCAAGGCGAATATTATATGTACCGCTTATAGGCTCATAAGGTTCAAGTGAACGAACCTTTTCGCATAAAATATATGCCATAAAAATCATTCCTTTTGATAAAAGTTAAAAGTTTCGCTCGAGCCTTTTTAAAAGCTCGTAGTTTCCAAAGGCAAAGCCTTTGGTGGTGTTAAGGGCAACGCCCTTAACATTCGATAAATAACGGGAATCCTTACGGATTCCCGTCTGGAAAGCTTGTTCTTATTTCTTTCTTACAATAATAGAATTTGCGTGAGCGGTTAAGCCCTCTGTATTTGCAAATCTTATAATGTCATCACTGTCATTTTGTAGAGCATTCTCTGTATAGTAAATAAAGCTTGATTTCTTAACAAAGGTATCGACAGAAAGCGGTGAGAAAAATCTTGCTGTACCAGATGTTGGAAGAACATGGTTAGGACCTGCAAAATAATCGCCAAGTGGTTCTGGAGAATAGTTACCTAAGAATACAGAACCTGCATTATCAAGCTTGCCGACATACTCCATAGGATTTTTACAGCAAACCTCAAGATGTTCAGGAGCAAGCTCATTTGCAAGCTCTATTGCTCTCTCCATAGTGTCACAAACGATGATAACACCGTAGTTATCGAGAGAATATTCAATAATATCCTTTCTTGAAAGTTCCTCAACCTGTCTGTAAATTTCCTTTGTTGTATCCTCTGCCAACTTATCAGAAGTTGTAATAAGAATAGCAGAAGCGAGCTTATCGTGTTCAGCCTGACTCATAAGGTCAGCCGCAAGGAATTTCGGATTTGCACTTTCGTCTGCAAGAACGAGAATTTCGCTCGGACCTGCAATCATATCAATATCAACTGTTCCGTAGAGCAATTTCTTTGCAGTAGCAACGAAAATATTACCAGGGCCAACAATCTTATCAACCTTAGGAACAGATTCAGTACCATATGCAAGAGCCGCAACAGCCTGAGCACCTCCCATAAGGAAAACTCTGTCAACGCCTGCAATAGCTGCGGCTGCCATAATATCAGGATTAGGCTTGCCGTCCTTGCCCGGAGGAGTTACCATAATAAGTTCAGAAACTCCAGCAATTTTTGCAGGAATAGCATTCATAAGAACAGATGACGGATAAGCTGCTGTACCGCCCGGAACATAAAGACCTACACGCTTTAAGCCACGAATACGCTGTCCCATAATGACACCGTTATCTTTAGTTGTAAGCCAGCTTTGTTGTTTTTGTCTTTCGTGAAAGTTGCGAATATTATCAGCAGCCTTTTTAAGAGTTGCGATAAATTCAGGGTCACAATCAGCAGTAAGAGCTGTAAGCTCTTCCTTTGGAACTTCAAAAGCGTCAGGAGCTTTGCCGTCAAACTTAATAGTATACTCACGAACAGCTTTGTCACCGTTCATCATAACATTATTTATGATTTCGCTTACTGTTTCTGTTACATCTTTATTGGTGTTACGGCTTCTTTCGCCGAGCTTTGCAAGAAATTCTACTTCTTGAACACCATCTGCTTTAATTTTTCTAATCATGAGGATTTTCTCCTTTCCTCTTCCATCTTTTGTGCCAATGCCTCAATTTCTGCTTTTCTAAGCTTTAAGCTTGCTGTATTTGCAATAAGTCTTGCAGAAATCGGAGCAACATTATCTTCTATAATAGTAAGTCCGTTTTCTTTGAGAGTAGAACCTGTTTCAACTATATCAACGATAGCATCTGCAAGTCCGAGGAGTGGTGCAAGTTCAACAGAGCCCTCAATCTTGATAACTCTTATATCCATACCCTTGCCCTCGAAAAAGTTTCTTGCAACATTAGGATATTTAGTTGCGATGGTCTTTTCTCCATAGCCTGAGAAAAATTCCTCAGCACTTCTTCCACCCTTGCCAGCAAGTGCGAAACGACACTTACCAAAACCAAGGTCGAGTATCTCAAAGAAACAACTACCGTTTTCCATAATAGTATCTTTTCCGACAACGCCTAAATCGCATACACCGTTTTCGACATATGTAATAACATCAGCAGCCTTTGCAAGAACAACCTCAATATCTCCATCACCTATCGGAAGAATGAGCTTTCTGCCCTTTTCACGGACGGCTGTGCAGTCATATCCTGCCGATTCAAGCAAGCCTATTGTATCCTTTTCAAGTCTGCCCTTTGTAAGAGCAATTCTTAATGGCTTCATATATAATAAAATCCTTTCAAATCTTAATTTAAGAGAACAGTTTCGACTTCTTCATTAACGAAGTCAATTCTTGCTATACCTTTTTTCTTTGCATATGCAATGGCCTCATCTCTTGTAGAGAATACGCTGTTCTCGCAGATAAGTCCACTCTGTGTAAGTGCTTGATAATGCTTGATAGACTTAACCTCAAAGCTATCATCACCATGAACAAGTACATCAGGCAATGGCTTCATTTTAATCTGACCTCTTGAAAGCATAACCTTTGCAAGAGCGTCTACATTTATACCGAAACCACTTGCAGGCATAGGTGAATCGAAAATATCAAGCAACTTATCATAACGACCACCGATAAGCACAGGTTCACCTGAACCCTCAACATAGCCTGAAAAAACTATATCGCTATAATAGTCATTTCTTTGAGCAAGTCCGAGGTCAATCATAAGTCTTTCACCAAGACCAAATTTTGTAAGGCAATCATAGATTTCCTTGAGATACTCAAGTGGACGAAGTGCGTCCTTATCATCACAAAGCTCAGATGCCTCGTTAAGAACTTCCTCACCACCAAAAAGTCTTGGCAATCTTCTGATTGCTGCAACAGCCTTAGTCTGCTCAAGGGTATCAAGAAAACTATTAAGTGCAGAATAGTTCTTTGCCTCGATGAATGAATGTATATCCTCACGCTCATTATCAGATACAGGAAGCTTATTCAAAAGAGCCTTAAAGAAGCCAGCATGACCAAGTTCTATTCTAAAATCAGGAACACATCTTGTCAATGCCTCGATAGCAGTAGTAATGATTTCAAGGTCTGCACGCTTACCAGAAATGCCTAAAAGTTCTATACCTGTCTGCATAACCTCGTTACTTCTGCCTGTTAAGCCACGATTATTTCTATAAACTCTCTGATTATAATAAAGTCTGATTGGCAAAACCTCGTTTTGAAGTCTTGTAGCAGTCATTCTTGCTATCGGGAGAGTTGAGTCTGGACGGACAACCATAAGTCTGCCCTTAGAATCGCTCAATTTAAACATATTTTCCTGCGGAATCTGTGCAGCAGGATTTGAGAAAACATCATAAAATTCAACTCCAGGAGTCAAAACCTCATGAAATCCTCTTTGAGAAAAGACCTCGCCCAAAATATGTGAAACCGTCCTTGTGGAAAGGCATTCCTCAAAGAGGAAATCCTTTGTACCCTCAGGAGTAATTTTACTGTAATTTTTCATAATATACCTCATCTCAATTTTGTGCTTTTGCTTTAGCACGCTAATGTAATAATAGGATAACACAAGCATATGATTTTGTCAACCATATTCTTAAATTTAAAATGACAATCATCCTAAAAGGTCGCAGGTAATTATATTCTTAATTTTAATGATATAATCACTTTAAATATTCATTGTAATTTATACATTCTATATATTCCTCAATCAATATATGTATAACTGCTTCATATTTATCAAACAGAGCACTTGTACGGTAATTAAACAGTTTGCTAAGCTCATTTTTATCTGAAAGATTCAAATCATCAGGAAGAATACAAAGCAATGATAGATTCGGCTCGGTTTTAAAGCTGTACGTTTTGCTTATAAAAGCATTATCCAGAATATAAATTCTAAGCTTGTTATCTTTAATAAAGCCTTTAAAATTCATTGCATTATATAAGAAATTCAAAAGCTCGGCATCTGGTTTATTGCCAATATTAAAAGCTGTCAATGTATATTCTTTATCCAGCCTGTCAAGAAAATCACTGTCATCAGCACAAATTAACTCGCAATATTTTTCTGCATTTTTAACCTTATAAAATTTAGAAAGAGTATACTTTTTCCAAGGAATATAAACCGCAGCTGCGGCATAAATTGCAAGTGGTATGAAAATCACAAACCCAGTATAACACATAAATCCTGCAACTGCTATAAATACGAGTAAACTAATTATAAAAACAAGTACCGCTTTCAAAACATCTGATTTTTTCTCAAATATTATTGCATCTGCAAAGTTATCGTATCTTATTGAGCTTGCAGATTTTCTATGCCTGATAAATATTATAGCAGGCGAAAGGAACATAATAATCCCTGCGAAAATTGCAGTGAAAACAATCATCGCATAAACTGCATCATTCTTTAAATTAAGAAAACCAAAACAGCAGACAATAAGTAAAAAATCAATAAATAGTACTGCCAAGCCTATAAGCTCCCAAAATAAATAAGGGTGTTTTTGACTAAATTTCATATTATCACCGAATTTTTAAATAGCACTCAACCTATAAATTTAACAATATCAAGTATAAATCCATTCAGGGTAAACCTGTTTTTTTCAACACCAACTTTGCTAAACCCCATTTTTCTCAGTATCGCTTCACTTGCAGGATTTTCACAAACAACTTCTGCATTAAATTCAGCATTTGGAAATTTACTCCGTATATAATTTATAAAAGCTTCTACCGCCTCACTTATATATCCCTTACCCCAATATTTTTTCATTAACTGATAATACAGACCAAAAACTGCCTTATCTTTATCAATGATAGGAGAACCAACTATTCCAATAGCCTTACCATCTAACAATATAATAAAATTATTCACGATTTCATCATCTGTATAGTTGATAAACATTTCTATCTTTTCGAAGCATTCATCAATAGACTTTAACTGTGGCATATATGTATATTTTACTACTTCATAGTCGCTCCATAGCTCAAATAAATCTTTTGCATATTTCTTATCAAATCTAACTAATTCAAGCCTTTTGGTTTTTATCATATTTCCACCTCATTTTGTCTATATACTCAAAAATTTCAGGTTGAATTGTTGGGTATGTCCAGCTTATTGGAGTTTTATCGGTTATGATAATTTTTTCAATCTCGTTATGTAGTTCTGTTTCAAAACTTCTGATATTAGCATAATACAGCATACCAAAGGTTTCCGCACCATTAAAATTATCCTTTTCAGTAACAGAATAAACTCCGACAGGCTCAATTTCAAAATCTATCGCACCTGTTTCTTCATAAAGTTCACGCTTTGCGGTATCGTCTATGGCTTCATTGTCTTCACGATGTCCACCAGGAATTTCGAGGGTATCTCTTTGTTTATGCTTACAGAAAATATATTTTCCGTTGTACATAGCAAAAATAACTGCAAATTTCAGTAAACTATCATCAACGCTATCATAAAACTTAACCACTATTCTTACCCTCCTCGACAGTAAAAGTCATATTATCCTCTGCAAACTTAACGGATTTATTTAGCTTTGCGAAATATCTTTCAAGCTCGTGCTTAGCGTCTTCATTCGGTTTATCAAGATTAAAATATTGACCTCCGCAGGCATCGTGAAAGTGAACATATACAGAAAGTTTTTTGTCCATATACTTTTTAAGTTTAAGGACTTCATCATAAGTAAAAGCCATAATTTTCCCTCTTACAATAAAATAGGGCTGATATAAAATCAACCCTAAGACAGCTAAAAGCTTACAGTTTCCAAATACATAGAAACTATCTTAATACTTCTCAAAACTCAAGCTGTCATCAAATTTTAATTATTTTAGAATACCAGACTTACGAAGTGCCTGGTCGAGGTCAGCAATAATATCTTCAGCGTCCTCAAGACCGACAGAAAAACGCATAAAGCCATTATGGAATTCTTCTGGATAGAGATACTGTCTTTCGTCATCTTCTCCGAGGAATACGATAAGGCTTCCCTCGTGTCCAAGAGAAACAGCAGAAACAATCATTTTAAGCTCGCTTATAAACTTATTGATTGTATCGTGGTCAGCTTTAAGTCCAAATGAGAATACACCACCACAACCGTTTGGCATTTGCTTCTTTGCAAGCTCATAATACTTACTGCTCTTGAGTCCAGGATATGCAACAAAGCTTGTGCAATGAAGTGACTCAAGGTATTCAGCAACAGCCTGAGCATTTTCGTTGTGCTTTTTCATTCTGAGTGGAAGTGTAACCGAACCACGCATAATAAGCCAAGCATTCATCGGGCTGATTGTAGCACCGAGATTAACCTGAGATTGTGCTCTGATAATATCAAGATATTCTTTCTTACCGATAATAGCACCACCCATAGCATCGCCATGACCATTAATATATTTTGTAAGACTTTCAACAGTAAAGTCTGCACCAAGCTCGCAAGGACGCTGATTATAAGGTGAAGCAAAAGTATTATCACAGGAAAGAAGAATATTATGCTCGTGTGCGAGGTCTGCAATAGCCTTAATATCAGTAACATTGAGAGTTGGGTTACCTGGAGTTTCGATATGAATAAGCTTTGTATTAGGACGAATAGCCGCCTTTACAGCATCAATGTCTGTTGTATCAACAATAGTAGTTTCAATATTAAACTTATTGTTGAAAAGCTCATTCAAAAGACGATATACAGCGATATATGTAACGCTTGAGAAAATAACATGGTCACCGCTCTTGAGAAGTGCAAAGAAAAGACCTGAAAGAGCCGCAACACCACTTGCAAGAACTACGCAATCCTCACCGCCTTCAAGAGAAGCAAGCTTTTCTTGGAGATAACCTTGGTTAGCACCGCCGTTTCTTGTGTAGATATTTACATCTGCATCACTCCAGTTAAGAGTTGTTGCGTCATAAGGGAGTACATAGCTGTTAGCCATTGTGATAGCGTGCTTAATAGCACCTGTGTTAGTGTCGATACCATTGCCAGCGTGTACGGCACGGGTAGCGAAGCTTTGTTTTTCGTTGGTATTGCTCATAGTTTTCATTTCCTCTCTGATTATAATTTTACGGAGTGCCTCCGCCGTCAAGACGCGGAATCGCTCGACAAGTCTCGCTCGTAGTAAGCATAAGCAGCTTGTTCACGCGGAGAAAGTAGCTACCGAGTGGGCGAAAACAATTCGCCACTACAATAGTTTACTAACTTAATCTAAGACAGATAAAAGTTTCGCTTTAGCCTTTTCAAAGGCTCACAGGGTCGAGGGACGGAGTCCCTCGTGGGTTTTTAGGGCAAAGCCCTTAACATTCTTTGCCCGTTAATTGGCGGACAAAGTCCGCCAATTAACGCCTTTGGTAACTATTTTTCTGAAAAATAAATGCTGACCATAACTTCTAAATTAATAATTTTTCAAAGCCATTATATCAAGCATTATTTTCTGTACTTTTCTGCACCAAATTTATATACATCATTGCCAAAAGAATCAACAGCAACTACTGCTGGAAAATCCTCTATAACAAAACGATATATAGCCTCTGTACCTAAATCTTCATAGGCAAGAACTTCACTGCTCTTAATACTCCTTGAAATAAGAGCCGCCGCACCGCCTATTGCTGCAAAATAAATGCCCTTGTTTCTGATGATAGCGTCAATAACAGGCTGAGTTCTTGCACCCTTGCCTATCATACCTTTCAAACCTAAATCAAGCAAAATAGGAGAATATTTATCCATACGATAGCTTGATGTAGGACCAGCAGGGCCTACTGCGTGACCAGGCTTTGCAGGTGCAGGGCCTACATAGTAGATAACCTCGCCTTTAATATCAACAGGAAGTTCCTTTCCCTCTTCTATAAGCTCATAAAGCCTTTTATGAGCAGCATCACGACCTGTAATAAGACTGCCTGAGATAAGAACGCTATCTCCTGCGTGAAGTTCTTTTATATCATCATCTGTAAGCGGAAGAGTTATTTTAATTTTTCCGTCATCTGTCTTTATAATCATATAACTGCCTCCTTATGTCTTGCAGCGTGACAACAGATATTAACCGCAACCGGCATACCTGCAATATGTGTTGGATATGTTTCAACATTAACACCTATTGCTGTTGTATTTCCACCAAGACCTGCCGGGCCAAAACCCATTTTATTTATTTCTTCTATGAGTTCGTCCTCAAGCTTTGCATAGCGTGGGTCTTCATTTTTAGTATTTATCGGTCTTAGAGTAGCTTTTTTGGCAAGCTGTGCCGCTTTCTCAAATGTTCCACCGATTCCAACTCCGACAACAATCGGTGGACATGGATTAGGACCTGCATATTTAACTGCATCAAGTATAAATTGCTTTACGCCCTCAATTCCAGCAGATGGTGTAAGCATCTTAATCTTAGACATATTCTCACTGCCAAAGCCCTTACAGCCAGCAAGAATTTTAATCTTATCTCCCTCAACAATATCAGTATAAATAATTGCAGGAGTATTATCTTTAGTATTGACTCTATCAAAAACAGGGTCAGTAACAACAGATTTTCTCAAATACCCGCCGACATATGCTCTGCGGACACCCTCCTCAACAGCTTCTTTAAAATTGCCATCAATAACAACTCTTTCGCCATATTCAACAAAAAGAACAGCCATTCCTGTATCCTGACAGATAGGTATCTTCTCCTCCGCAGCAATTTTATTATTTTCTAAAAGTTGGGCTATAACAGCCTTTCCGACAGGCGATTCCTCATTTTTCTGTGCATTACAAAGGGCCTCGCTTATATCATTTCCAATATTATAATTCAAGTCTTTAAAAAGCCTTTCTACTGTATCAGTAATTGTTTCCGCTTTAATAGTGCGTATCTCCATTTCTGAAGCTCCTAACATTTAATATTATCTTAAAAACAGCTATATTTATATATTATACAGCATATTTCAACAATTTTCAATGCTGAATAAAGCAAAAAATCGTTGATTAGATATATCTGCTATTTGTAAATTATGAATTTTCTGTGAATTTTTTTCTTGACATGAGTTACTATTTATAATAGAATAAATATGTATTTTTATATAAAAAAGGAGGGTTGGATATGAATGAGGCTGATTTTCAAATCATAAATTCAAATAATGAAATAAGGTGGCTCGATGGTTCACCACTTTTTATTTGTTGTGCTAACTTATATAAGGATAATGATTCTAATGAACTTTTTGCCAATATAAAGTTTATGAATATCCAGCCCGAAACTCTTAAATCAATTAAAATAGACATCATATGCTATGGCATAATAAGAAATGAAATTGCACGCATCGAAAACTATTCATTTGAAAATATTAATGCAAAAAGAAATGAGTGTTTCGGAGACGATACTTTAATTCCAATAGAAAATCCTGAAACTATGTCTATTGATATTATTCTTAATAGTGCTATAGATTCTGACGGAGAAGAATGGATTAACGAAAAAGCTCAGCATTTTAATGTTTCTATTAAACAAAATAATATATCCTCATATATGGGCAGATATTTTGAAAATTTAAGAAATTCATGGTCTAAAAAGGGACTTCCTCTCGATAAGCTACTTTATGCACCACAAATAGGAAGTAATTATTGGCTTTGCGTTTGTGGTACATTCAACTGGTCGGTCGAAAGTTCTTGCTGTAAATGTGGCGCAGAACTTGAATGGCTACTTGAAAACACCGATGTATCAAGTATGAACCGCAATGAAAAACTTTTTAAACATCAAAATAACGAACAAGAAATTTCACCAGCTGAAACTCAAATTGATACTTCAAAAGAACAGGAAGCTTCTCTAAATATTCAGTCTAAACCAAAGAAAAGAAAGAAAGAAAAAAAGTCTGGATTCAGGTTTGGCAAAAGCAAAATAGCTGCATTTACAATCATACTTCTTTTTGCTGCTGCATTAACATTCTGTACCTACTATTTTTTTATTCCTGCAAGCAATTACTATCAGGCAACAGCATTAATAAATGAGGGAAAATATGACGAGGCAATAGATTCCCTAAGCAAATTAAATGGCTATAGTGACAGCAAACAAAAAATTCTTCATGCCAAGTATCTTAAAGCAAAAAATCTTTTTAATGATAAAAAGTATCTTGAAGCGGCTGATATTTTCCATCAGATAGATTATAGTGATTCCTCAGAAAAATACCTTGAGGCTATGTATAAATATGGTGAATTTCTGTATTCCAACGGAGATTATATTTCTGCTCTTAAAACACTTTCGGATTTATATGGTTATGAAGATTCTGAAAAGCTTGCAGAAAAGGTCGAAAATATCGTTATGAACAAAGCTGATGAATTTTATAATAAGGGTGAATATTCAGATGCCAGCCAACTTTTTATGCAGATATATGAAATAACAAAAAATACAGATGCTCTTGAAAAGGCAAATTCTGCAACATTAAGTCAGGCTAACTACTTATATGACACAAACAAATATGTAGAAGCCCTTAAGCTCTATGAATCATTATCTGGCTATGACCATGTAGATGTAACCCTAAAAAAGCTTGACGCCTTAAAAAAGATATTAAGCACATCAATTCATATTGGCGGAAGCTCATCAGTATGGGAAAATACAACTATGCAGTGTATAACCTGCCATTCACCAACACTTGTATATCAATTCATCTTAAAAGCTAATGGAAGATTCACTTTCTATCGTTATTGCACTATGCATAATACAGAAGATGATTACGAAATCATCAAAGGTCAATATAAAATAGAAGATGATACAATTTATATTCTTAAACACAATGGTGGCTCAACTAAATGGGTTAAATTTGCTACGATTGAAAATCTTAGCTTTGACAATACTATTTCGAGCAAAAATGCCAGACTTGTTATAACGAATCCATTCGATAAAAAACACACCTCACTTTCCCTCTATGGAAATATAGTTGGAGAAAATCCATCTCCTATCTAAATTAAAACCTCTCATACCAGATTTAAATTTCTGATATGAGAGGTCTTTTAATATAAAATTATGTAAATTTAAACTATATCAGCCAAGCTTTTTGCCAGTTCATAAGCTTGCCTTTCACATTCAGTGGTATCCTTGATTTTATCTGTTTCTGCTATACTAACCTTTCCGAAAAGCTCAGTGTTTATAATTGTAAACATTCTCGAAAGCTGTTTTTCTATAATCTCAAAACCACTTCTATCATCACTTCCACAAGTAAGTAATAAAATTGCTTTTTTATGTTTTTTTATAGGTGGCTTAATACCAAGTGAAAACCTCTTTGAAAAATATCTTTGGCTTCTATCTATTAAAGCTTTCAGTGGTGCTGGCACAGATAAATTATATACAGGACTTGCAAAAACCAAAGCCTCTGCTTCGTTAAGAAGTGTATTATATTCATCTAAATCATCAAATACACATAAATCAGCGGTTTCACATTTTCCACAGTGTATACAAGGCTTAGGCATAAGCTTATAGCAATCTATAATCCTAACATCATATTCATTTTTTGCAACACTTAAAAATGAATCAAGCAATTTTTTAGTATAACCATTTTTTCTTGGAGAGGAAAAAAGAACAAGCATAACTGGCTTGTTCTTTTTGTTATTATTTATGAGTGCTGTTTTCACAATATTCGCAGACAAGCATATCACCATATTCCTTAAATCTCTTAGGCAAATATGTTTCTCGATGAGTTATGCAATGCTCATTTGTACAGATAACATCTTTATAAGGACCATCATTTTTATATTTTTTTAGTACCTTTTTTTCGCCATTAAGCATTGTCATAAATAGAGCCATTCTTGCATACATTCCATAAACTGTCTGTTGAAAGTACTTGGCTCTTTCGTCATCATCAACCTCATAATCTATCTCATCAACTCTTGGAAGTGGGTGAAGTATACGAAGGTCAGATTTACCTAAATCAAGTTTTTCCTTATCAAGTACAAAAACACCTTTTTGGCGTTCGTATTCTTCGTCATTTTCAAAGCGTTCTCTCTGTATTCTTGTCATATAGAGAACATCAAGTTCGCTCATAGCTTCTTTAAGACTTGTAAGCTCTGTATATTCACAACCAGCATTATCCATAACATCTTTAATATATTGTGGCACTGTAAGCTCTGGAGTAGATATAAGCACAAATCTATTGCCTTTAAACCTGCTCATAGTTTTTATCAGGGAATGAACTGTTCTGCCATATTTCAAATCACCACAAAGACCAATGCAAAGATTATCAAGTCTGCCTTTTTCATTATATAGTGTTACAATATCAGCAAGAGTTTGTGTTGGATGAAGATGACCACCATCACCAGCATTTATAATCGGTGCCGGAGAATACATTGCTGCCGCCTCAGCAGAACCCTCTAATGGGTGACGAATTGCGATAATATCAGCATATCCACCTATAACCGTAAGCGTATCTTTAAGCGTTTCACCCTTAGAAACAGAGGAATTCATTGGGTTATCGAAGCCTATAACATTACCACCAAGACGCATCATAGCAGTTGAAAATGACATTCTGGTTCTTGTTGAAGGTTCATAGAAAAGCGTTGCAAGTATTTTTCCCTGACAAGCATTTGCATATTCCGACGGATTAGCTTTAATCTTATTGGCAAGGTCAATTATATCGAGAATCTCTTTAACAGAGAGATTCTCAAGGTCAATAAGGTTTTTAGATAACATAAAAATCAGTCCTTCCCTATTTTCACTATATTCTAACAGATTTCACCTGAAATATCAAGTATTCACAATAAAGCAAGACAACTAAATATTTAATAAATTTTATTTTAAATTAAACCAACTGCAACGAAGAAAATATATAAAAAGCCATTGAAATTTATAATAAAGTGATATATAAGCATCTAATTATTATAAAGAAATATATAAATTGATATTAAATAGTTTATGGTTAAACTTAATAAAATAATATTGAAAATAAGGAAATTATTTGGTATAATAATTTAAATATTGTGTGGAGGCTTAAATTATGGAATCATGCTCACAGTTATATATTCGTAAAATAATTGATTCAATTCTTAACAATATAAAGCAAAGATATAACAATATACTTTTTGTTAAATATTATAACACTCTTAATCTTCGAGAATCAGAACTAAGAGAAGTATTTGAAACACAAGACGATGACATTTGCTTTTTATATCATGAATTTTCTTCAAAATATATGCACAGTGTTTTTGAGCCTTTCCTCGACTGGATTATGGAGCTCTATCAGAAATTTTATAGTGATGTCGCAATAGATGAGTTTCTTGAAAAAGCTGATGTATATTTTCAGGCTCGTTCTGTAATAAAAAGTTATATCGAAACAGGCGAATGTCAGCGTGATGAAGATTTGATTTTCGCAGAATACGAATATGAAGCAAAGCGTTTTACTAAATCAGTCTATAACATTCTTGAATATGTTTCTAAGGAGCATACTCTTTTTATGCTTCTTAATAAATTACATTTTGCGGAACAATCCACTATAAAGCTCCTCATTGAACTTGTTAATCATAATAAAGAAAATATCGCCCTTCTTGCTAATTATAATGAAGTATATAATGTTCCAGAATATACAAAAAAAGATTGGGACACTATGATTGATTATATTGATAGCAACAATATGATTGTTGACTGGAGCTTACAAGATGGACACGCCTCAGAAAGTGAAAGAGTAGAGCTTTTTGACCCTATCCCGAAAGATATAAATCCTTATGTCAGACTTATCAACAATATGGTTTCATGTGTAATGATAGGTCAGGCAAATTATTATCTTGAGCAAATTCATAATAAATTTGAGATTGAGAAAATCACTATTCCTCTCAAGGATAAGCTTTCTTATTTAAAGCTTTATAGCATAGTCGCATTATGCCTTGATAATTCAACAACGGCACTTATGCTTTGTGATAATATAAATAATTCCATTAAAATGACAACAAGCCTTGAGGAAAGATTCAGTTGTTCATACATTTCAGCTTTAATACAATTAAGATATGGGCAAAAAGAAACTTCAAATAAATATATTCAAGAATGTTTCGACCTTTCTGATGAAATTGATGATGAAGAATATAAATTTAAGGCAAAGCTTTTAGATTATATTATCACCTCAAACTGCTGGAAGAATATTTATTCTTGGGATGTAAATCTTATTATAGATGAAAATTTCGCAAATGATGCAATCAAGTATAAATATTATAATCACCTTGCATATATCTATCTTTTTGGCACCTGCAATGATATTCTATACTTTGTAAATGGCACTGATGGAATTGAAAATGCGGAATACTTCAAGCGTGGTATGGCTCTTGCAAAAAAAATTAATAATGAATCTATTATGATAAATGCATGGCAGAAAAATGTTATGATGGCATCTTCTTATGGCTATTTTTCATTAGTAGATTATTTTTATAAAAAAACTCTTGAAATTATAGAAGGTCAGAATAATAAATTTGAGGAATCCAATGTATATAATGGGCTTGGATATAATCGTATTGTTAGCGAAGAATACGATGTTGCCAATAAATATTTCAACAAGGCACTTGGTATTCTCTACAAACTCAATAATCCATATCGAATTTGCGAAACACTCTATAATATGGCAACTAATGCTATACTTGCACATGAATATTATACTGCTATTAATTATCTCACAATAGTTATTGAACTTCTTGACGCTCTTGATGAGCATCAAATGAGAATATGCAACCTCGGCAAGATTTACGGTTTTATGGTTCTATGTAATTACTATCTCGGAATAGAGTATAATGCTAATCTCTATTTCAGCAAGCTCGAAAGGTCAGTTTCTCATATGCTTGAAAAGCCTGTTGAATCAAGCTTTTATTTATGGGACGATGATATGTTCTTCTATTTTTTCACTGCGGGCTTAATTGCAAAAGATGATGATATTGAAAAAGCCCAAAAATATTTTGACAGGGCAAGAATTCATCTTTTCCGTTCAACAGGAAACTTATTCTTTTCATATTATCAATTTGCGATTGCACAATATGACCTTTATGAAATTCAGGGAAGACACAAGGAGGCTGTAGAAATATTAAACGATGCACTTGATTTTTGCGAAACACATAATTATCAATTCAAAGCAGAAATTCTTCGTGCAAAGCTTGAGGACAGAACATTGCCACATAAAAAATTTGACCTTAAGCTTGAAAGTGTAACTCAAAAACAACTTGAATTAATGTCTAAGCGTTGTAAAATTGAGCACGAACTAAGTAATAAGAATAAGGGTATCAATTTCCTTCTTTCATGGCAAGATTTGCTCAATAAGGATTATTCTACTGATAAAGAACTTGTCAATAGTGCTATGAACAATATTCAGAATAGCTACAATATAGATTGTGCTTTGTTTATAGAAATGAAAAATAATTCTCCAAAAATTTCTTATAAAAGCAAAAGCATTAGTCTGACTGATAAAGATATTCAAACTATAACTAACTTCTTCTTAGATTATAGAAAAGAATTTATTACATCTCGTTTTGACAAAACTTTTGATGATTATGATTGTATTCTTAACATTTTCGGAAAAATAAATGTTGCATCATTGATGTGTATACCTATGTATATTAATGAAGTTCTAAAAGGCGTTATGATTTCTATTGTGAAAGTTCATGAGAATTTAACTTCTAATATACACTTTTTTGGAAACACAGACCTTATTATATTTAAATTTGCGGCTATGCAAATTTTAGATGCTGTTGAACGCCTTAATGCTAAGATAGAAATTAAAGCCATAAATGCCAAGCTTCAGAAAAGCTCCGTTACTGACCTGCTCACAGGCTTGCTCAATCGTCAAGGCTTTGCGAAAAAGCTTGAAGACTTCTCAGATTATTCCACAAAACAAAATTTTGAGGAACAAGAAACAACCATTCTATATATCGACCTTGATAATTTCAAATACTGCAATGACACCTTCGGTCACGATATTGGCGACCTTATGCTTAAAAAGCTTTCTTCTCTATTTACCGAAATAGTTGGAAATAAAGGATATTGTGTTCGTTACGGCGGAGATGAATTTATAATAGTTCTTCCAGGTTCTTCTACGGAGTTTGGTATAAAAATCTCAAAGCAGATTTATAAAAAAATCGAGGAAAATGGATACTTTATAAATGACATTGCTAACGCATTAAAGCGGCCTATTGAAATTGATGCACAGCACAGAATTTCCTGCTCTATTGGTATTTCAACATCACAAAAATATAATCAGGAATCAATTATGGAATGTCTAAAACACGCTGATTCAGCCCTTTATGATATAAAGAAAGGCACTAAGCACGATTTCAAGGTTTGGCAAAAGGTTCAAAAATAAATTAAAAATAAAACAACTCGGATTATAAACCATTCAGGTAAATAATTCGAGTTGTTATTTTACTGTAATTTACTAAAAGATCAATCTACTAAATCTGGGTTGAAGCTTTCTTTCCATGGAAGTCCCCATTTGTTGAGTGCGTCCATAAATGGGTCTGGGTCGAATTCCTCTATGTTATATACGCCAGGCTTTTTCCACTTGCCTGTGAGAATCATAGCTGCACCTATCATTGCAGGAACGCCTGTTGTATAAGAAATAGCCTGTGAGCCTACTTCCTTATAGCACTCCTCATGGTCACAAACATTATAAAGATAATATGTTTTATCCTTGCCGTCTTTCTTACCTTGGAAGATACAGCCTATGTTTGTCTTGCCCTTTGTGCGTGGTCCTAAAGATGCTGGGTCTGGAAGAACAGCCTTTAAGAACTGAAGTGGAACAATTTGCTTGCCCTCAAATTCAATTGGCTCAATAGAAGTCATTCCAACATTCTCAAGGCACTTGAGATGTGTAAGATAGCTCTGTCCAAAGGTCATAAAGAAACGAATACGCTTAATGCCCTTGATATTAAGTGCAAGCGACTCTAATTCTTCGTGGTGGAGAAGATACATATCCTTCTCGCCTATCTCTGGGAAATTATAAACCCTCTTGATTTCCATAGGCTCTGTTTCTACCCACTTACCGTCCTCAATATAGCTTCCCTTTGCGGAAACCTCACGAATATTGATTTCAGGGTTAAAGTTTGTTGCAAACGGATAGCCGTGGTCGCCTGCATTGCAATCGAGAATATCAATATAATTGATTTCATCAAACTGGTGCTTCTGTGCATAAGCGGAGAAAACACCTGTTACGCCTGGGTCAAAGCCACTGCCTAAGAGAGCAGTAATTCCCGCCTCCTTGAATTTCTCACGATAAGCCCACTGCCACTTATACTCGAACTTTGCGGTATCGAGTGGTTCGTAGTTAGCTGTATCAACATAGTCTGTCTTTGTTTCAAGGCAAGCGTCCATAATTGTTAAATCCTGATATGGCAAAGCGACATTTATGACAATATCAGGCTTTTCTTTATTGATAAGAGCGACAAGCTCTGCAACATTATCTGCGTCAACCTGAGCAGTTGTAATTTTTGTTTTTCCACCATCGAGCTTTTCCTTGAGTGCGTCGCACTTAGATTTTGTACGGCTTGCTATACAAATTTCCTCAAAAACCTCTGAATTTTGGCAGCACTTATGAACTACTACGCTCGCAACACCGCCCGCACCAATTATCAATGCCTTTGACATTTTGATTACCCCCTAAATTTATCCTAAAGCTTCTAATACATAATTTGGCAAAGCAAAGCTGCCCTTATGAAGCTCTGTATTATAGTATCTTGTCTTTAATCCACGCTTATTCCATGCATCTGCATCAAGGTCTTTTATCGGGTCGAACTTCTTTGAAGCAAAGCCAAACAGCCAATGACCTGACGGATAGGTTGGAATATGTGCCTGATATACCCTTACTATCGGGAAAAAGTCCGCTATCTTCTTATGAGCAAGACGCATAGCCCTTGCATAAACTGAATAATATGGGCTTTCGTGCTGGTTTACAAGAATACCGCTCTCGTTGAGAGCCTTATAGCAGTTACCGTAAAATTCTTTTGTGAAAAGTCCCTCTCCAGGACCTACCGGGTCGGTTGAATCCACTATAATTAAATCATACTGATTTTCACAACTACGAACATATCTCAAGCCGTCATCAATATGTATAGTAACCTTTTTGTCGAGAAGCTTGCCTGAAACATCTGGTAAATATTCAAGACAGGCATCTACAACCATTTTATCTATTTCGACAAGGTCTATATGTTCTATATTATCATATTTTGTAAGCTCGGCGGTTACTCCGCCGTCACCTGCTCCGATAACAAGAACATTCTTAATATTTGGATTAACGGAAAGTGGAATATGTGTTATCATTTCGTGATATATAAATTCGTCCTTTTCGGTCAGCATAATTCTGTCATCAAGGATAAGAATTTTACCAAACTCGGGAGTAGAAAAAATTTCTATTCTCTGATAGTCTGATTCTGCCGCATAAATCTGCTTATCACAGCGAATCGAAAAACGGACATTATTCGTCTGTTCCTCTGTATACCAAAGCTCCAAAAAATCAACTCCTTAAAAAATATCTGCAAATAAATTATACCACACTTATTTGGAAATTAAATATTATATAAGTAAATTTTACTAAAACATTATCAAAAAATCATTTCAGAACATTCAGCTTTTCTGTGTTCATATCTTCTGTGCCGAGAAGTGTTGCACCCTTTTTCTTGGCATAAAGAATATAATCGAGCGAATCTTTTGTTACCAGCTCACCTGGAGCAAGGATAGGTATTCCAGGCGGATAGCACATAACAAATTCCGCACAAACCTTGCCGACAGTTTCTTCTATTGGAAGCTGTACCTTTTCATTATAGAATGCGTCCTGCGGAGAACATACTACTATTGGCTTTATATATTCGTGGTCGAGCAAGCCTGCACTTGTCTTGGAATAAAGACGCTTAATCTCTGAAAGTGCCGCAACAAGTCTTTCGACCTCTAAAATTCTATCACCGACAGAAATTATCGCAAGAATATTGCCAATATCGCCAAATTCAATCTGAATTTCATACTTGTCACGAAGTAAATCATAGACTTCTATTCCTGCTAAACCAATATCTCTTGTATGTATAGAAAGCTTTGTCGGGTCAAAATCAAAAACTGTATCTCCGTTAATAAGCTCACGGGAAAATGCGTAATATCCGCCAAGCTTATTTACTTCACTTCTGCCATAATTTGCAAGCATTGTTACATTTTCGAAAATCCTTTTGCCGTTAAGAGCGAGATTTCGGCGTGAAATATCGAGCGATGAGGTCAAAAGATATGAACCGCTTGTTGTCTGGGTGAGATTTATAATCTGGCGGACATAACCTGCATTCATACTTTCTCCGAGCAAGAGCAGGGAGCTTTGAGTCAGAGAACCGCCTGTTTTGTGCATACTTACAGCAGACATATCTGCTCCGACACGCATAGCCGCAAGGGGCATATAATCGCCAAAATAGAAATGTGTTCCATGGGCTTCGTCAACAAGAACTTTCATTCCTGCCTTATGGGCAATCTTGACGATTTCACGAAGATTGGAACATACACCGTAATAGGTTGGGTTATTGACTATAACAGCCTTTGCGTCAGGATTTTCGTCAATGGCTCTCTGTACATCTTCAACAGCCATTCCAAGAGGTATGCCAAGCTGTGTATTAAGTCCTGGGTCAACATATACTGGAACAGCTCCGCAGACTATCAGGGCATTTATAGAGCTTCTATGAACATTTCTTGGCATTATAATCTTTTCGCCACGCTTACAGACACTCATAACCATAGCTTGTACTGCACTTGATGTTCCGTTCACCATAAAAAAGGCATGAGCTGCACCAAATGCCTCTGCTGCAAGCTCTTGTGCCTCTTTAATAACGCTTACTGGGTGACAAAGATTATCAAGTGGCTTCATAGAGTTGACATCTACACTCATACACTGCTTACCGAGGAAATTAGTCAGCTCACTATTGCCTTTTCCCTGCTTATGACCAGGGACATCGAATGAAACTATTCTATTTTCTTTGTATTCTAAAAGTGCTTCATAAAGTGGAGCGTCGTTCTGTGAAAGACTCATTTCTGCTTACCTCAATCATAAACATTTGTACCGCTGAAAATCTCTATCATTTCCTTGCGGAGATTGTTTGAGATTTCAAGGCGTTCTTTCGGTGGAAGCTCATAAACATCAGTTTTGAATAGATAATTCTTAAGCTCAATTTCTTTAATGAGCATCTGAGTATGAAAAATATTAGATTGATATACATTAACATCAATAGCATCATATCTGCGGAGAGTTTCCTCTCGGATATAGTCCTGAATTGATGTCATCTTATGGTCAAGAAACAGCTTTTTGCCACTTTGGTCACGAGTAAAGCCACGAACTCTGTAATCTATCGTGATAATATCGGAATCAAAGCTATCAATAAGGAAATCGAGTGTATTAAGCGGAGAAATTGTTCCGCAGGTTGATACATCAATATCAACTCGGAATGTTGCAATAGCATTATCTGGGTGATATTCTGGATAAGTATGCACTGTAACATGGCTTTTATCAAGATGTGCCGCAATCTCTTCACGCCATCTGCCACAGTTACAAGATTCGTCTATCGTTTCAGGATAGCCTTTTTCAGAAATAAGCAAGGTTACACTCGCTCCTTGTGGGTCATAATCCTGCTTAGAGATATTAAGCACACTCGCTCCTATCATATCTGTAACATCACAAAGAATATTCGTTAAACGCTCAGAATTATACTGCTCGTCTATATACTTTATATAGTCTATTTGCTCACGCTGAGATTTAGCATAACAAACATCATAGATATTGAAGCTAAGAGTTTTTGTGAGGTTGTTAAAGCCATATAGCTTAAGCCTTTTTTCCAACCCTAACATCACGACCTTTCAGGCAAAATACATCAATTTACTATATCACAAAACCGAGCGGAAAGCAATGATTTCAGAAATAATTTATATAGTTTATACTACAGTGATTGCATAATCAAATATTCAGTCAGCAATAACTTAATGATTATGCACAAACATTTCGTATATTATTTAAAATGCTTATCTTGACAAGTAATACAAAAATGGTATATATTATATTTGTTGAAATTTTTTATTTTTTCGATAAAATCGGAAAAAATGAAATAAATGGAGGGATTTATAATGAAAAAGGTACCTTTTATCACTAAGGAACAGGCTGAGGAAATTGCAAAAAAATATCCTACTCCTTTCCATATATATGACGAAAAAGGCATCAGAGAAAACGCCAGAAGACTTTATGACGCTTTCTCTTGGAATAAAGGTTTTAAGGAGTTTTTCGCTGTAAAAGCTACTCCTAACCCTACAATTCTTAAAATCTTGAAGGAAGAGGGTTGCGGTACAGACTGTTCTTCCTACACTGAGCTTCTTATGAGCAAACGCTGTGGCTTTGATGGCTCAAATATTATGTTTAGCTCTAATGATACTCCAACAAGCGAGTTCAGATATGCTAACGAAATCGGTGCAACAATAAATCTTGACGATATTACTCATATTGACTTCGTTAAGCAAGCTTGTGGAAAAATTCCTGAAAGAATTTCCTGCCGATATAATCCAGGCGGAAAGTTCTCTATTGCTAATACTATTATGGACAACCCTGGCGATGCAAAATACGGTCTTACAAGACCACAGATGACAGAAGCTTTCAAAACTCTTAAAGAGCTTGGTGCCAAAGAATTTGGTATTCACGCATTCCTCGCAAGTAACACTGTTACAAATGAATATTATCCTATGCTCGCAAAAATCCTTTTCACAACTGCTGTTGAGCTTGCTAAGGAAACAGGCGTTCATATCGGATTTATCAACCTCTCTGGTGGTGTCGGAATCCCTTATACACCAGATAAAGAGCCTAACGATATTTATGCTATTGGTGAGGGTGTTCGCAAAGCATATGAGGAAGTTCTTGTTCCTGCCGGAATGGGCGATGTAGCTATCTATACAGAGCTTGGACGCTTTATGCTTGCACCTTATGGACATCTTGTAACAAGAGCAATTCATGAAAAGCACACACATAAGGAATATATCGGCGTTGATGCTTGTGCTGTAAACCTTATGCGTCCTGCAATGTATGGTGCATATCATCATATTACAGTACTTGGCAAAGAGAATGAGCCTTGCGACCATATCTATGATATTACAGGTTCACTTTGCGAAAATAACGATAAATTTGCAATAGACAGAGCGTTGCCTAAGATTGATATGGGTGATTTACTTGTTATACACGATACAGGTGCACACGGCTTCGCTATGGGATATAACTATAATGGTAAGCTTAAATCAGCTGAACTTCTTCTTCGTGAGGACGGCTCTGTGCTTCAAATTCGTCGTGCAGAAACTCCTGACGACTATTTCGCAACACTTGAAGGATTTTGGGATAAAATTTAAAATTCTCTCCCCTTTAGATTTAAACGAGTTTTAAATTCATATTATTAATAAAACAAGACGGCACAGCAAGAGAACTAATCTCAAGCTGTGCCGTCTGCTTTATATGGGAATGTTAAATGTAAAAATATGCAAATTAATTTTCAGGCTCAACATAATTAGTATGATTACTACACTTACTTAATATTCTGTTAATCTCATCATACTGTTCATCAGTTATATTTACATAGACTGTTTGACTTTGTGAATTCATAGAATATCCGCTTATTCTATCACCATCATATGAATATTCCAAGTTTACATTTGTAGATAATGAGCATTGAATAAGATTATCTTTTTCTACATCTACATCTTCTGATATGGCATTGATGATTATATTTGATATTTTGCGTAAATCTGAAATATACTTTTTATCAATGCCAGAATCAGTATAATTAACATTATATCTTTTAAGTGTTCCATCTACTGATGGATTCATCATAAGGTCTTCGTCACCAACATTATCATTGTAATATTCAAGTGTAAAATAGTTATCTTTATTCTTCAAATCTGAAAAATCCAGTCTGAAATATTCAGCACTACTTTCATTTTTCTTTACTGTATCTACTATATTATCTTGGATAAGTTTAGACATTGTTTTATTAAGGTACTTATTGTATGTCTTTGGAGTAATTTTAGCATCTATAAGATAATGCTGAGAAAAGCTATTCATACCAACATAACCTATTGTTACTATGCTTGTAGTATTATCTATATTATAATTATTATAAATATCATTATCTCTATAGCTTAGCATATTCTTATCTTCATTACTTGCTGAATTAAATTCTTCTTTATATTTTCCAAAGTTCATTTAATTCATCTTTTGAAAAATCAATATTTGAAGTATTAATATTTATTGATTTTAATTCTTTATCCGTTGGTAAGCTATATATTGCATTCTCATATTCTTTGTTTTTATGAATATATGAATCGAATAGTAAATCATTATTTTCATTAGATTTACCTACATTGACATAAACTCTTCTCTTAATATCTCTGCCTGATGAGCAATAGAATATTACATCATAATCAATATAATTATCACTATAGAATTTACTAAAATCATCTTCTTTAACTTTTTCTACAGTTTCTACCAATGATGATTGCATACACTTAATAAGTTCTTTATCATCAAATTTAATATTCTCGGTTTTATATTTATAATAGTTATCATTAATATATACAGTGTTTAAATAATTATTATCATATAAAATGCTAACTGATGAAATTTCTGATGGTTCTGGAATATCATTTAGTATAAAGTTTCTTTCACTTACACAGGCAATAATAAATATCGCATTAGCTAATATTGCAATGAGATAAAATGGTATAGAAATGAGAAGTTTTTTAGCACTCTTTGTTGTTATCAGCTCATACAAGAAATATGCAAGCAAAGAAACTAATATTCCTATAAGCCAAAACTCAGTATAAACTTTCAAACCACAAGCAAGGCTAAAGCTTATAAGTAAAAGTGGGATTGAGCCAATAAGTATTCTTACAACTGGTTGAACGCCCTTATATGCTGCACTCTTACCCGCTGATTCTGATTTTCTGAATTTATGAATGAAAAAGCCAATTACAAAATAGATTATTGCTAAGATTAAACTATACCATTGAGTTGAGGCGTTCAAAATAGGCGCTGTTTTCTCTATTAAAAATGAATTATTATATATAAATGGTGCGAAAATTATATTATTATAAATATCTGTCAAAGACATAAATGAAACATCTGTAATCTTAACTGATGTATTTATTGCTGTTGTATACAAGAGAATTATAACTCTTGGCAAGAACATTATTATAAGAGTTATAATAATATTTGTAAATATAGTCCCTGAAAGACCTTTTGCTAAGAGAGCGATTGAAGCTACCAACATAGCTAAGATTATTGAAGATATTATTGTCGGCCAGATAAACTCTATGTTTATTACGGTTTTTAATGAAAGTGCATAGATAGTAAACGAAAGAAGTGTACTTACAACTACTGTAACTATACTCCATATAAGTGCAGTAACGGTATATGTAAGATAAACACAGGTTTTACTTAATGGAATAGAATGATAAAAATCCGATGCTTTTCTTATATTCATAAAGTTAAAAAGCAAAAATATCATAACTATCGGCATTATATATTGTATTAAAAATATTGGCATTGAAAATGTAGCAATATCTATTGTAAAGTATGGTTGGGCTTTAAGTGTATCATAATCCATAGATGCATATGAAATAAGCCTTAACAACGGATAGCCACATGATGCTAAAACAGAAATTATCGCGAAACATATTCCCACAACCCTTGTCTGCTTGATTCCTTCGAGCATAAGTGCAGGACTGAAAAATTTATTTCTTTTCATTTTTCTCTTCCTCCTTTTCAAATACATCTTCAAATTTATATCCCATCTCGCCCATTTCAAAGATAAATACTTCTTCAAGTGAGAGCGGAAGTATATCAAGGATAATTGGTTTAAAGCCTGAAAGAATTTCTATAACCTTATCTTTATCACCACGAATAATAGAATTTGATACCACACCGGTTTTCTTAAAGTCGAGAACTTCTATTCCATTATCTGTGAATAGTTTTTTGTCGTAATCAATATTAAACGCAGCTTGAATCTTGAAAAGTGAAGTTTTGAGATTTTGAACATCACTTTCAAAAACAACTCCACCCTTATGCAAAAGTGTAAGCTGGTCGCAGGTGTCCTCAAGCTCTCTCAAGCTATGGCTTGTGATAACGGCTGTTGCCTGACGCTCGCATATGTCATCAAAAATCAAGTTTTTGACAAGATTTCTCATAACTGGGTCTAAGCCATCAAAGGTTTCATCAAAGAACAGATACTTTGTCTGACAAGACAAGGCACAAATTATAGCAGCTTGTCTTTTCATACCCTTACTAAAGCTTGCAATCTTCTTTTTGGGGTCAAGTCCGAATTTATCTACAAGCATTTTATATCTTTCAAAACTGAAATTCGGATAGCAAGCATTATATAATTTAGCCATTTTATTTAATGTTGCCTGAGATATAAAATAAAGTTCATCTGGAACAAAAACAAAATCACTTTTTGCTTCTTGATTTTCCCAAACCGGCTTTTCGTCTATGCTGATTTTACCCTCATCTGGCTTATAAATTCCTGTGATAAGCCTTAAAAATGTACTTTTACCAGCACCATTACTGCCGACAAGACCATAGATGCAGCCTTCTGAAATTTCACAATTCATATTTTTTAATGCAATAAAATCATCAAATTTTTTTGTTACATTTTCAACTTTAATCATTATGTTTCCCTCCATAAAATAATTTTACTTTATCAATAATTTCATCTATTGTCATACCTGAGAGTTTGAGTTTTTCTACAATAGTTTTTAATTCTGAGTTTGATGTTGACATAAGCTTTTGCACTACTCCCTTTGCATTACATGAAACATATCTTCCTACTCCTGGTACAGAATAAGTAATTCCCATTCTTTCAAGCTCATTATATGCCTTTTGAACTGTATTAGGATTTGTACCACATTCTCGTGAAAGATTTCTAACAGATGGAATCATTTCATCTGATTTTAAAACTTCAGTAATAACTAAGTTTTGTATCTGTTCAACGATTTGTTCATAGATAGGTTTATGACTCATCTTATCTACAACAACTAACTTTTCGTACATATTTACTCCTCCTTTTCTGTAAAATAGGTGTATTAACTATGTTAGTACAGTTATACATCATAAACCCATTTTTGTCAATAGCTAAATGAAAGCTTTTTAATAATTATATATAGTGATTACATCTACTCATATGTATATTTATAAGTGATTTTGCAAATTGCAGACAAAATATTATAAAATTCGACATTATTATAGTATAATACATACAAGGAGGTATATTATACTATGGTAAAAAGAATTACTGTAATATTTTTAATCTCATTGCTTTTAATATATCCTCTTAACAATCTTTTAAATACCTCTGCAAAGTCCAACAATGAAAACTATATCTTAAGAGGCTTTTCATATGGTTTCTATAAAATTATAAATAACAGAAAGGCTACCTGCACTTCTATTACAAGTCAAGGTGAAGAAACTACCATATTTTGCAAAAGCGATTACGAAATTTCTAAGACTGTAACATCTCTATCATATCTTTACATACTTGTTAATTCTGAAGAATATAACACAATATTTACAATTTTAAGAAATGGCTCTGTTGACACATCATATATTCCTGAGAATAATATTATTCCATCAAGCTTTACTGCAAATGACGATTACATATTTTTTATAAGCAATGACGAAAGCTATACTATTTCTATCAAAAGGAATACTCTCGAAACTACTACAAACTTCTTTTCAGAAAAGGTAAAAAAGCTATTTTGCTATAATGAAAAAGTTTATGCCATTACCGCAAGCTCTTTATATCGCCTTGATAATCCAAATATTCCAATTAAATGCGATATTCCATCTTTTAATGATTTAGAACCTGTTTTCTATGACAATATCTTCATAGATGCAAATGGCAAGGTCTATTCTTTTAGTTTTGACAATGGTTTTAAATACATAAAAACACTTAATTACAAAAAAGTGTTTATACTTAATGATATTTATTATGGAGTAAGTGGAAATCATATAAATAAGTTATCTGAAAATAGCTCAATAACAAGCAGATATAGCTTTTCGGAAAATATTGATGACATTGCTGTGAATGGAAATAAAATTGCCCTGCTTAGTTCTGAAAATGTAAAACTTATTACTGAAAAGGATTTTAAACCAATAGAAAATTCAAGCACAGAAAGCTCTAATCCAATATCAAAACCAAGTTTTGATGGCTTTACCGACTATGAAAATGATGACAATTACATAATAGTTCCACAAGGTACAACTATCGCTATACTACTTAAGAAACATATAAATTCTGCAAAAAATTCAAGTCTTATATTTTATGACAATAAAAACAGAAAAATATCTTCTGGCAATCTTGGAACAGGGTTTTCACTTGAATATTACGAAAATTCCTTTTTGAAATATAAATATACAATTATAGTTATGGGAGATATAACTGGAGAAGGCTCTGTCAACACTTATGATAAGAGAAAACTTACAGATTATCTGCTTGGAAAACTTGAATTAACCTCTGCACAAAAATATGCAGCTAATTTAGACGCAAACAACTTAATAGATTCTATTGATTTATTACTACTCAATCGCCTTATATTACAATAAATTGCACAAGGTTTATATTAAAATCTTGTGCAATTATTTTTTATTCAATTTATTTTTTAATTATAGGTATTGACAAGTTGATTTCTGAGCATTATAATATAACTAACATATGAACAATTGCTCATATGTTTAAAGAATAGATTAGGAGTGTGTTCCCCTATGGATAATAACGAATTAAATAAAAACTTTGAGGAATGTGTTTCTTGCAATGATAAGGATACTTGCGAAGAAGTTTGTATTCATACTGATGCTGTTGTAAGAGCAAAAAATAATACACCTGACCTCGATATTCTTTTCTCTCTTGCAGAACTTTTTAAAATGTTCGGTGATACTACAAGAATCAGAATTATGTGTGCTTTATTTGAAAATGAACTTTGCGTATGTGATATTGCCGAAGTCCTTGGTATGGGACAATCAGCCGTTTCACATCAGCTGAGATTACTAAGAACTGCTAATCTTGTAAAGGTAAGGCGTGATGGTAAATCATCTTTCTATTCACTTGATGATGAGCACATACAGAAAATTTATGAGCTTGGTTTAGACCATATTTTAGAAAAAAGAAAGGGAACTTGATTATGAGTACAATAACAAGAAAATATACCCTTGAAGGTCTGGATTGTGCAAACTGTGCTATGAAAATTGAGGATGCTATTACAAAAATTGATGGTATTGAGAATGTTTCTGTTGTTTTTGCAACAAAAACACTTTCCCTTAAAAGTGGTCTTGATGAACATGAGCTTTTCGACACATTAAAAAAAACAATAGATTCCGTTGAAGATGGCGTTACTCTCATAGAAAAAACTAAAGCTCATAACGAACATCACCATGAAGACGGTAAACATTGCGGTTGTGGGCATGAACACCACCACGAACACCATGAGCATGAACATCATCACGAAGATGGCGAACATTGCTGTTGTGAGCAAGAATATCACCACGAACATCATAATCATAGCCATTCTCATAACAAAACAAGAAAGTATACTTTACAAGACCTCGATTGTGCTAATTGTGCTATGAAAATTGAGGAAGCTATCGCAGGACTTGATGGCGTTGATAATGTTATTGTTACATTCGCAACAAAATCTCTTGCACTTGAAAGCAATCTTGATGAACATGAGCTTTTCGATACTCTCCAAAAGACAATAGATTCTGTTGAAGATGGTGTTACTCTTATTGAGCAGAAAGCCACTAAAGAAAACCAGTCGGAGAAAAAAGCTTTTAACAAGGATAAACTGATACTCATTGAAACAGGTATTGCTATCGCTTTAACGGCAATAGGCTTGGCAGTTTCTTCTTTTGTTTCACCTGAATGGATTGGCAAAATTATAATTGCTGTTGGTGTATGCTTCTCTGGATATAGAGTAGTCATTAAAGGTCTAAAAACACTCTGTAAGTTAAAGCTTGACGAAAATGTACTTATGATGATTGCTGTTGTTGCTTCATGTGTACTTGGTGAGTTTTTCGAGGCTGCCGCTGTTACAATCCTTTTCAATATTGGTGAATATATCGAAGATAAGGCTGTCAGCAAGTCAAGAAAAGGTATCGAAGCACTTTCTATGATTCGCCCTGATAAAGCACATTTACTTAAATCTGATGGAACTATCATTACAGTAGATGCTGAAGAAATTCAACCTGATGATATAATTATTGTAAACCCATATGAGCGTATTCCTCTTGACGGTATCATAATTGATGGCGAAAGCTCTCTCGATACTTCCGCTCTCACTGGAGAAAGCATTCCAAGAAATATTGCAAAAAATTCAGATGTTATGTCTGGTATGATGAACCTTGAGGGTGTTCTTACTATAAAGGTAACAAATTCTTGTGAGGACTCCGCAGCATCTCGTATTCTTAAACTTGTTGAGGAAAGCGCCGCGCAAAAGGGCAATTCTGAAAAATTCATAAGCCGTTTTGCAAAGGTATATACTCCGATAGTATTTTTAATGGCATTAGTTCTTGCCGTAGTTCCTCCACTTATCGGCTTAGGTGACTTCACAACATTTATAAATCGTGCATTAGTATTCCTTGTTGCATCTTGCCCTTGTGCATTGGTTATCAGCGTTCCGCTTGGTTTTTACTCTGGAATAGGCTCTGCATCTAAAAACGGTGTTCTTATAAAGGGTGGTAAATTTATAGAAGCAGTTTCTAAGGCTAATACTGTTGCTTTTGATAAAACCGGTACACTCACAAAGGGTGAACTTGCTGTTGCTAATGTTAAGCTTCTTGGCAAAATGTCTAAAGATGAAGTTCTTGCTATTGCGGCTTCTGCTGAGGAATATTCCTCTCACCCATCGGCTCTTGCTATTAAAAGAGCTGCTGAAAAGCTTCATAAGGTTTCACTTACTGACCACAAAGAAATTGCTGGCAAGGGCGTTTCTGCACAATATAATGGCAAGGCTATTCTCTGCGGAAACAAAAAGCTCTTTAATGACAATAATCTAAAAAGTGGCATAATATATCTCTCTGTCGATGGAAAAATTGTTGGTGAAATCGAAACAAGTGATGAAATTCGTGAAGACACAAAAGAAACCCTTAACAAGCTCAAGGCTTTAGGCATTGAACATATAGTAATGCTTACAGGTGACGGCGAAATTGCTGCAAAGAAAATTGCTGATGAATGTGGTCTTAATGAATTTAAACATTCGCTTATGCCTGAAGAAAAGGCAAGCACTGTTAAAGAGCTTCAAAAGGACGGAAAGGTCATCTTCGTTGGCGATGGAATAAATGATGCTCCTGTGCTTGCTGCTGCAGATTGCGGTTTCGCTATGGGACTTGGCAGTGATGCCGCTATTGAATCAGCTGATGCTGTTCTCACAAACGGAACCTTGGCAAAATTGCCTACTGCAATTAAAATAAGCAGAAGTGCTATGAAAACAGTTCGCTTTAATATTGCTTTTGCACTTGCACTTAAAGCTATTGTTCTTATACTTGCTGCGTTTGGATATGCACCTATGTGGATTGCCGTTATAGCTGATACTGGACTTTCAGTTCTTACTGTTCTCAATGCTGCAAGACTTCTTAAAAAGAAATATTAAGTTAATTTCAAAATTTAACAATAATTCAAAAGGACAGCACCGTTATTAGTGCTGTCCTTTTTCTCACCTCCAATAGTAGCCTTACAGATTAAAAGGGAATAAAACACATTTCTGTGTCTAAAATCTAAAGGCACTATGTAGAATTAAGATAAATATGTATAAAGTTGACAATCAATATTATTTGCTTGAATAGAACTGAAAAATGTTGATTTTTGTTTTAGTTTGTGATACAATACTTTTGTGGACGCAAGTCAAGTGTATACATATTTATAAATTATAGGATACGAGAGATTAAAATTTACATTTTAAAGCAGTTGAATTTTAAAGTTATGATTATGATTTCTTCGGGAATATAGGGAGATTCATTCAACCGACTGCATCTTCAACTACTTCTTTAAGGTGTATAAGCTCTAAATTATTTTTATTGCATAATTCTACAAGCCTCTTTGCCCTTTCCTTCTCAAGAAATACATCTGAGATAGAAATAAGAATAATATTTGTCGATTTAAGGCAAACAGCTATTCCATAAGCAACATAGCTTCCAAATTCACAATTTTGCAAATTCTCCTTAATAACCTTATATATATACATTTTAATCTCCCTTTTCAGCTTTATTCGCTGTCCTATGACTTTATTATATCATTAAAAATCATTTTTGATTGTTGCTTGTGAAATAAACACAATTCGCATTGAATCAAGCATTACTTGACTAAATATATCATTTATAAATAAGAAAGGATTTTAATTATATGAATATTGCAATATGTGATGATAATCTTTTAGATAGAGAACTGATTGTAGATTTACTTGAATGTTATTTCTTTAATAAATCTATTTCTTATAGCATAGACCAATATGAAAATGGTGATAACCTTATCTATGAAATTGAAGATGGACACCCTTACGATATAGTAATTCTTGATATCTTTATGGGAAAGCTTCTGGGAATTGAAGTAGCTAAAAATCTTAGAAAGCTTAAATTTAATGGAGAAATCATTTTCTTGACAGCAAGTTCTGACTTTGCTGTCGATAGCTATGATGTAAATGCTGGAGGATATATACTAAAACCTATTTCATATAACAAGCTAAAAAAAGTTATTGACAAAATAACTCTAAAGCTTGGAACAAACAGCTATTGCGTAAGGCAAAGAAGTAATTTCTTGCTTATTCCATATAATGAAATTGTTTATATAGAAAGCAATAACTCAAAATGTATTCTACACAGAAATAATGGTGAAAAATATAATATCTATAAAAAGCTTAATGAAATTGAATCGGAACTCAATGATTCTCGCTTTTTAAGAAGTCATCAAAGCTATCTCGTTAATATGGATTATATAATTGAGGCTGGGAATCAATTTCAACTCTCTACGGGAGATGCTGTTCTTATCAGACAACGACATGTTAAAGAAATTCGTAATCAATATCTTAAATATAACGAAAAACATAATACTCATATGGCTTCAATTTCTAATTGATAAACTTAATTATCTTAAAATAATACTATAAATCTATATGATAAAGGAGAATAGTTATGATTTTAGAAAATTTTTATGCTAAAATCGGCGGAAATTATAATGAGGTTTTAGAAAGATTATTAAGCGAAAAACGCATAACAAGCTTTGTAATACGCTTTTTAGATGATAATAGTTTTGAAATGCTATGTCAATATCTTGATAATAAGGATTATTATTCTGCGTTTAATTCGGCTCACAATCTAAAAGGATTAGCACAAAATCTTGGATTTACGAAATTAGCGAAATCTTCAGAAAAATTAAGCAATGCTCTGCGTTCTGATAATCAAGATGTTTTAATGACATCTCATACTCTTATCAATGATGTAATAGCTGACTATAAAGAGGTTAAAGTTGCTATTAAAAAATTAAAGAGACAATTAAAATAATTTTTCTTTTAATTAACAATCCTGATGAAATGGTAAATAAGAAAAATGGAGGTGGTATAGGATTTATGTTTGTTTCTATTACGATAGAAAAATATAATGATATAGTTTGTTTTCATAACTCTGTAAATGAGTTTTATTTTAAGATTATGATGAAAATAACATAAAAATATGCAATAGGACTATCAATATCCTATTGCATATTTTTTATTATTCGAGTTTTATAAACTGTTTTTCAAAAAATCATACGAAAAAAATACTATGACATACTCAATCCACATTTCTTTTAGGGTAATCCAAAATATAGGCATAGGAAGCACTATAGACTCGTCTTAGATGGTATAAACTATCATAAGGTAACCTCCAATAAAATACCATCATCAGAGTAAAAACAAGCCTTGAGGATTTGTTTTTGGTATAATTTTTTTCTTTCTAAAATAAAAAAATCCGCCTGACATTTATACCTGTCATGCGGATTTTTTGAGGTGATTTGGAAATGTATATTTTCCAAGAAAAAAGCCCTTACCTATTGGTAAAGGACTTTTACTATGGTCGAGGTGACAGGACTTGAACCTGCGGCATCTTGGTCCCAAATTTTTACGAATAATATTAACTGAAATATGAAGATATATATTCGCAAAATGCACTAATGGAAATATCCATTTTAGATTGCTCAAGATGTGTATATATTGATAGTGTTGTTGTTACATCTGAATGCCCTAATAATCTTTGTGCAGATAAAACATCTACACCAGAACAATATAGCATTGTGGCATATGTATGCCGAAACATATGGGGAGTTATTTTATCTACTCTCTTTTTTATTCCTTTCGGATTATAAATGCTCTGCTGTGATTGTTGTAATGTTGCATAGTGATGGCTTAAAACATTATTAAAAGATTCCCATAATCTTTTCCAAGATGACGGTGTGTGCATATCTTCATCAATATCACTACAAACAAATCTTGATTTTGATTGGATTTTGTACTTTTTAAGTTCTTCTAATAATTCTTTTGGTATCGGAATAACTCGTGATTTACCGTTCTTTGTTCCACTTTTGATACTATATTTATTAGAAGATACTCGTGATACTGATTTAATTACAGATAATGAAGATTTTTCAAAATCTATATCAGTCCATTGTAAAGGAATTACTTCTCCTGAGCGTAAACCACAAAAAGTCATTATAATCGCAGCTATTCTTGCTCGATGAGGTGTATTAACAATCCAATGTATTTCATTATCAGTTAATGCCCGACGAGTATTTTTAGGTGCATTTTTAGGGATTTTAATTTTTAACGCAGGATTACGGTCATAATCAGAGTTGTCAGCAGCATACTCAAATATATTAACTGCTGTATTTTTGACTTCTTTGAGTAACTTCTTTGAAGATGGCCTGTGTGTTTTAGGATTTTCGATTGCCAACTTTGAAATGAGTTCATCTATATGCATTGGTTTAATTCTGTTGATTGAAATATCTCCAAAGAAATTAGTTAAATAATTCACTTGACTATTCACAGCAGTTTGATAAGCTTTTGAAATTCCTATGATTTTGCGAGTTTTCCATTTATTTGCCCAATCGCTAAATGACGAGTTTTCGTCTAAGATTATTAGTTCCATATTTAAAACCTACTTTCTGTTGCAACGAAAATGATTATAAATATTTTTCGATTAGCTGTCAATATTTATAAAATATTTCTATTCTATAAATATTTATATTAAACAAGTTGAACAAAAAGTATTTACTTTTAGGTTATAAGTATTGAATATCAAGCCGATTACATTTAGTAGTCGGCTTTTTATTATATAAAATTATTTCGATTAAGGAGAATGCGACTATGAAAACAAAAAAACCAATTATCATTGCTATTGCAAACCAAAAAGGTGGAGTAGCTAAAACAACAACTGCCATCAATATAGGTGTTGGACTTGTTATGAACAATAAAAAGGTACTGCTTATTGATACGGATAACCAAAGTCACCTCAGCCGTTGGCTTGGTTATACTCAAGATGGGAAACCAACTATTTCAGAGCTTATCTGGCAGACGGTTTCAAAGAATAAGCAGCTTATTTTAGAAGCAATCAGACATTCTGAGATTGAAAATATAGATTATATACCATCAAACTTTATGCTCGCAGGCATAATCTCAATCTTAGGCACAGACAGTGACAGCACTGGTGTATTTTCAAGATTATTTGCTGATGAAACCTTTAAGGATTATGACTATATAATCATTGATTGTCCTCCAACACTCGATTTGCTTGTATCAAATGCACTGAAAGCGTGTGATAAGGTGCTTATACCTGTGCAGTCTGATTACTGGGCATATGAAGGTGTAGACCAGTTACTTGCAACATTACAGCGTGTAAAGCAGACAACTAATATTGAGAAATTTGTACTTGGTATGTTGGTTACAATGTTTAATAATCGCACAAACTCCGCAAAGGCTATCGTAGAGGCTCTAAAAGATAGTTATGGCAACTTTGTATTTGACACTGCAATCTCATATCGAGATGAAGTCAAAGTTGCATCAATCACTCACAAGAGCCTTGTCGGAAGAAAAAGCAGTGTAACAGGTCAACAATATATGGCAGTAGTCGATGAAATTATAAGCAAGGAGGATAACATCAATGGCTAAACAAAAGCTAAATATACAAAAGCAGGGATTTCCAAGTGTTGCGGACGCATACAATGATGTTCTTGGTATAAAAAGCGATAACCAATATGTAAATCTTCCACTTTCCTTGCTTGAGGAAATAGACAATCAGCCATTTCCAATAAACGAATCTAAAATAGAACAGATAGCTGACAGCATTGAAAATGTTGGTGTTATAGAACCTATTATAGTCGTTAAAGACGGCGAAAAATATAAAATTTTGTCGGGTAGACATCGTTTCAGGGCTTGTAAAAAGCTCGCTAAAGATGATATTCCTTGCTATATAAGGAACATAAAGGCTGATGATGATATTGCAAGATACATCATTATTGCAACCAATACGGACCGTAACAATGAATATAAGCCAAGCGTATACGCAAAAGCATACGCAGAACAGTTATCATTGATGAAAAAGCTTGGTAAAAAATCGACTGTATCTGCAATAGCGGAGCAGAATGGTCTTAGTCGTAAGCAGATATATCGCTATATAAGACTTACACATCTCATTTCAGAAATGCAAGGCTTTGTTGATAACGGAATTATAAGTATCGAAACAGCCGTTGAATTTTCTTTTCTTTCAATAGAAAAGCAATCCTCGCTATATAAATATATAGGTAATTTTGAAAAATCTTATATATCAAGTTTGCTGAACTTATCAGCTGCTAAGTACATTCGAGAATTAGATTTAAGCGACGATGAATTTAATGAAAATATTCAAGATATTGTAAATGGTAAGTTTGATAAATCTAACGAGAAAATTACTTCCGAAACTGAACAGATATATTCAGATGAATCCGAAGTAGATAATTCTGATGAAGATACTATTCAGGATATAGAAGTTGAAAAGACGGAAGTTCCTACAACAAATGAAATAAGCGTCTCTGAAAAAAACTTTGAAACTAAAATAACAGATAATTATGAAGATAATGTTTCTAACGAAACAGATATAGAAACCCAGCTTGAATGTAAAGACGAAGTTGCTGTACAAAATGAGCATAGAGCTATTGATATTACAGCAGATATGTTCAAAAGAAGTCCAGAGGAAATAAATGATATGTGTGATTCTGGAATGTTCAACGAAATTATAGAGGGCTATATTCTTCTTGCCTGTGATGAAGCCGGAATTAAACTTGATATGCAACTAAGCCGATTGTTTGATATGTATTCGGCACAAGATGCACGAGATAGATATATAAAATAAAGCGGATTTTTAATTATTTCGATTATGGAGGTTGCGAAAAATGACAAAATCAAGAACATCAAATTCATCAGTTTGCAGAGTACATAAGAATGCAAACTATACTGTAATGAGTAATTATCATCTACAATCCCGTAATTTATCATTAAAGGCTATCGGACTGCTCAGCAAGGTATTTTCTTTGCCTGATGACTGGGATTATTCTATCGCTGGCTTGACTTGTATTTGCAAGGAGAATGAAACAGCAATCAAGTCGGCTTTGAATGAGCTGAAAGAATGGGGATATTTAACCGTTACAAAGCTTATGCCAAGTGAAACAAAAAGCGGACGCATTGAATATGTATATGACTTCTACGAGTATTCAAAAAAGGACACAGCTTCTGGTAAAAGTTCATCAACACCAAAAGTACATAAGGAAAAACAAGATATAGAAAACCTACCTCTTGAAACAACTGAAATCACACACGAAAAACAAGAGTCAGAAAAACAAGGCATAGAAAATCTACCCCTTGAAATTCTACCTGTAGAATTTCAACCGATAGAATTTCAACCGATAGAAAATCAAGGACAAATAAATACTAATAAACAAAGTACTAAAAAACAAAACACTAATTATCTTATCAATCAATCTCTTACTGACGATGAGATTGATGAGATGAAATGTGAAATAAAAAATCGCATTGGGTACAAACGGCTTATCAGCAACTATGGCAATATTGTCGATGGCATTGTTGACATTATGCTTGATGTGTATTCTTCTTCTGGTACAGTGCAGATATGCAATCAAGCAAAGCCTATCAAGCTTGTACAGCGTGTATTTGACAAACTTGATGATGTGACAGTTGAGTATGTACTTGATTGCTTCAAGGAGGCAAGCTCACAAAATCAAATCAGGAATATTAAAAAATACTTACTGGCAGCCTTGTACAACGCTCCAATGACCTCTGACGCATATTATAGTGCCGAGGTTAATTACGATTATGGAGGTGCAGAAAATGACGATTACAGATATAGTGATTGAGCCTGAAGAAGTACAAAATGCTAAGCCGAAAAGACGATTAGCTAAAGTTCATATCGTTATTGACGGAATCTTGAGAATCAATGACATACAGATTCTCAAAAATAATAAACGAATGTTTGTAGAGTTTCCTTGTCATCAAGGAAACTCCTCAAGTCCATATATTATCCCTCTCAACCGCAGTATAAGAGCTTACATTGAGAGAGAAATCATTGGAAAATATCTGAGCGAAAGGAAATGGCATAATGATATGTCCTGATTTTCAGCGAATGATGGAACGGTAGGAGGAATCAGAATGTACTGTGATAAAAACTGTATAGCAAATCTTGATGGTAAGTGCTGCATTGGTGATTGTAAAGGTCAGCTTGTTGGATTTAGCTTTAGAAATGCAGATAATGAACAGTGTGCAAGACTTTATGAAATGGCAAGAACTATTTTTACAAAGGAGAATAACAAATGAAAAATGAAATTAAAATCAGGGTACAAGAATTAAGAAAGGCAAGAAATATCACACAGGTACAGCTTGCAAAAATACTTTGTGTTTCAAAACAAAGTGTGTCAAATTGGGAAAATAATAATATTCTCCCTTCTATCGAAATGCTTGTAAGAATCGCTAAGTATTTTTCGGTCAGTACAGATTATCTGCTTTGTTTGGACGATAGAAAGTATGTAGAAACTACAAATCTCGATGAAAAACAAATAGCTCACTTCCAACAGCTTATGGATGATGTAGCGAAAAATAATATTTAAGAATGGAGCTGAATATATGAGTGCGGAATACTATGACAGCAGATTTCGAAAAAGTCTTTTAGAACTGCTTTCAAGTTGCAGGAAAATGTTCCAACAGATAGAGCTGTCCTCAACAGATAAAGATTATAATTTTTTCATAACAGATACAATTAAAAAGGTTGACGAGGCTTATAAAATTGTAAGCCCATCACCTTTTGATTTTCTATCTGAAAAAAAACTTGAGAAACTGCAATCAGATGAATTCTTAAAACAGAAAGCTGATGAACTTGACAAAAAACTTAAAAGTGTAAGAAGAGATGTTGCTGATGAGTTGCGTGAAAAAATCGAAAAGGAAATGTTGCAACAATATAAAGAAAAGCTAACCGAAGAAATTCAAGAACAAGTTATCAAGGATTATCGAAAACTGCTTACAGAAGAAATCAGAGCTGAGCTTACTCCTATAATCAAAGAAGAATGCAAGCAAGAGCGTAAACTTAAAAAAGCTCGCAAAAGAGCTAAAACGCTTGAGCTTATACAAAATGAAGTTTTAAGTATTGTGCCAGGAGCTCAATCTAAGACTTCAAATGATAACTTAAATGAAAAAATTCCTCCGAAAAATATTGAAAACGATACTGACGAAGATGAGTTCGATGTTACTCCAGAGCCGGATATAGATAGCATTGGATAAGGAAAGGAAAATGTAATATGTTAAACAAAGTAATGTTACAGGGCAGACTAACAGACTACCCTGAACTAAAGCATACAAAATCAAACAAAGCTGTTGTTGATTTTTTCTTAGCAGTTGAAGAAAACCGAGCCGTCAATGGAGAAAGAAATTCAAATTTCTTTCGATGTGAAGCTTGGGGAAGCACTGCAGAATTTATCTGTAAATACTTTGAAAAGGGGCAGCAAATTATTGTTGATGGTAGGCTCTCATCAAATACATATACTGACAAGGATAATGTAAAACGCACAAATATATTCATAGTAGTTGAGGGTGTGAATTTTTGCGGAGCTAAAAGTTCAGAAGCTCAACAAAAAGAATTTGAAAATTCTTTTGATACTGATATGGATGTAATAAGTTAAAAATTTATTGAAAGGGAAAGATGATATGAGTAGATATGATGATAAAATAAAAAGTAATTTGGAGAAGATAGCAAAGCTGCAAGATGAGATTGAAAAAAGAAAAGCTAAGATTATTAACTTGCAGACTGAAAACAAACAGCTTCAAGCAGAAAAGGATAACGAATTTAGCCAAACTCTTCTCAAGAAACTTGCAGAGCTTGGAATAAATTCTCCAGAGGACAGAGTAGCACTTATGAGCAAACTTGAAGATTTTGCACTGGAACAGGAAATTGCAAAATCCGAAACAAAGACTCAAAATGAAAATTCTTTGTCTTCTCCTGATTCAGAAACTTTACAGAAAACTGAAAAGTTTTCAACAACTGCTCAATCAAAAGAAGATTAAAATCGTGAGATTGCCAGAATGACACTCTTACGATTTTTTTCATTTTTACAGTTTCGGAATTTGGAACAAATTTCAGAAATCTGTAAATCTGGTGAGCGAAAGCGATTTTAGAATTTTGCAAAATGCAAAATTTAGGGTTTTAGGGTTATCCCCTAACAAGCGATTTTGTAAAGCATTTTGCTTTACAAAATCTAAGCTTGCGACCTTGAATTTTGCGAGCAAAATTCAATCTGTTTTTCTGAGGAAAAACAGACCGCCGGAGGCGGGGTCCGTTTCTGTTTCGTCCACCTTTTTAAAGGTGGCAGGGTCAAGGGACAGCGTTCCTTGTTGTTCGCAGGGCGAACATTTCTTATGAATGGTGGTGATAATTATGGTAAATGGAGAACTTGGTTCTACCGACAACGGCAAAAAAGTTCTGATTAACTTTAGGATTTCATTAGAAGAAAAGAAAAAATTACAAGCAAAAGCTAAACAGGCCCATATGAGTATTTCAAGTTATATAATTGCATTATCGGAAAACAAAAAAATTACTGTTGCAGAAAATATTCCAGAATTATTACTTGAGATAACTCGTATTGGTACGAATATAAATCAGATTGCACATATTGGCAATTCACAGAAATATGTCAATAAGCAACAACTTGATGAGGTTTTGAATTTGCTTGAAGATATAGAATCCATAATGCAAAAAATACTCTCTGAGATATTTAATGAAGATGAACATACTTTTAGAAGTCTGGAACGAAAAATAGATATGCTATTAGAAAAGGTTGATAAAAATGGCAGTGGTTGAGCCGATTAGAAAACCAATTAAAGCTCATCAGTATGTTTTTGATTCTATTGCATATATTTTATCTCCTGAAAATCGAAACGGTGATGAAAAATGCTTTCAGGCAACTTGCTTAAATTGTGAAAACAACGGAGCAGACAGTTTAGCAAAGCAATTCTATGTTGTCAGAAAAGCATTTAATAAAGATAGTAAAATTTTATCTCACCATTATGTTCAGAGTTTTTCACCAAATGAAAAAATCACACCTGAGCTTGCACATAGAATTGGTGTAGAGCTTGCTCAAAAAATTGCTCCGGGATTTCAAGTTATTGTTTCAACTCATATTGATAAAGACCATATACACAACCATTTCATTATAAACTCTGTCAGTATGAAAACAGGCAGAAAATGGGAGGGTAATAAAACCACCTTAGAAAAAAATATGCAGCCTGAAAGTGACAGGATTTGTAAATCTTACGGTTTAACAACGATTGAAAATAAATCTGGACTGCGTGGAATAGACCAAGCAACTCAAAAACTTGCAGAACAAGGTAAGTCTTGGAAAGTAGAATTATGCAAGGCTCTTGATGAAGCAACTAAGATATGTAACAGCAAAAAAGAATTTGTTGAGTTTATGAAACGCAAGAATTTCATTATAACCCGATATGAAAAAGATATAACATTTCAAAAGGTCGGTGAGAAAAAGAAAATCAGAGCCAGCAGACTTGCGAGAGAATTCGGAGATTGTTATATAAAAGAAAATCTTGAAAAGCTGATGGGCTTTTATCGTTTGCCTAAGAAATCAGAGATTTCTAAACCATCCGAAAAGAAAAAAGTTCAAACAAATTTCAAAAGTGAATTTGAAAAATATGAGCAAAATTATTTCAGAAAAAATCCACCGCCTGCTAAAGTACAAGAATTGAAAACTTTGAAAAGACTGATTAAAAATTCTCGTAATCCTCTTTTAATGTTGCTCTTTATCATTATGATACTGCTTATAAGACAAAGGAAGCAACGAAACAGGCTCGATAGAAAATACAGTCTGCTTCATATATATAGCAGGCAAGCGAAATATAAAGTAAAGAAAATCTCGTTAGAGGAAAAACTTGATAAGATAGAAAAAATACAAACCACTGCCGGAAACATACCTTATAAAAATCTTATCGAATCACAAGGCGAAAATTATCGTGTCAAGCTTGCACTTTCTGCTGTGCCAAAGCTTTATGCTTATCCGTTTTTCTTTTCCGCAAAACTGTATAAAGATTATGCTCTTGTTACTATTAAAGAAAAAGACAAGAAGTTACTACAGACCGCACTTGAGGTCGAAGATATACAAGTTTTAGAAAAACATAATAAGCACTACACTCCGTTGAATGATTATTATGAGTTAAAAGCACGAGCTGAAAAATTTGGAGTCAAAGTAGAATTTTTGAATATTCAAAAGGAGCAGTTAAGCAAACTTGATGATGAAAAGGATAGATTTGTTGCGATTGAAACAAAAGAAGGAAAAATTCGTTTAGCATTTCTTCCGCAAAATAAAGATTATATATTACATACTCTTTATCCTGAAAAGTATAAAGATAGTAATTTATTTTCTGTTGTAAGAAATTCAAAGGTTAATACAAGACTTCGCAGTGAAGCATTGCTTGAAGGTCAAGAAATGCATTATCGTTTTTTGACAAAATCACAAGTTGAACAACTTGCAGCAAGTGGCAATGATGAACTTTTTGCAGTCTTTAATAAAAATGCAAAAGGTGAAAGCTTAGGCGAAAGTTATAATATTGCATTTAAGGAGAGTGACGAACAGAAAATTAATGAAGCATTAAATCATACAAATAAAAGAAAATTATAACAATAGATTTTTGAAAAATTTCCCTGTGAAATGTTGACTTTTACACTTTAAAGTGATAAAATCTTAATTAGAGGAGGATATTCAAGTGGCGATAAAATATCGTGAAGCAGAAGACTTAAGAATGGCTACAAGACAAGAGCTTACCTCATCACCTGAAAATTGGTTGAAGTTTTTAAGGACAGCTTCAAACACTTACAAATATAATTTTTTTGACCAGCTACTTATATTTGCACAGTTTCCTAATGCAAAAGCTGTTGCGGTATTTGATGTGTGGTCGAAAACATTTGGAAGAAAAATTCGTGAAGGCGAAAAAGGTATAGGCTTAATTGATGATAAAGGAGAATATCCAAGAATTAAATATGTTTTCGATATTTCTCAAAGTTCACCTATACAACCTAAAAAACAGCAGCCATATATATGGGAGCTTACAGAAGAAAATCATCAGGAAGTTGCTTTTCTTCTTTCTTCTGATAAAAACAAGTCTATTGAAAATGCTTTAGCAGATACAGTAGAAGATACTGTTAATGAGATGATTGATGATTATGTCAATAATTCACTTAATGAAGATAACTCTATTAAACCTGAAAAATTCCGTCAGCTTGTTTGTGATAGTGTCAAATATATGGTATTGCAACGCTGTGGACTTGATACATCTTCATATATTGATAGCGATATATTTAGTAGCCTGAATGAATTTTCAAATCCTGATGTTATAGATATACTTGGCGAATCAATAAGCAATATATCAGAACAAGCTTTAAGAAAAGTTGAACAAACAGTTAAAACTATTGAGAGGAGAAATCAGAATGAGCGAAACAATGCCCAAAACAAAAATGATAGATGGAGTAGAACATCTTCTGTGCGAGTCGAACATGACATATTATCCAACGACAACAGTGGACAAGACAACTGGTCTAAGCTACACACTCGACCCGGAAACATTCATATACCTTCCAGCTCTGAGCTTGTAATTGTTTTAGTGAAGAGTTTTTATACCGATAAGATACCAATTCCTTTAAAATAAATATTGACTTTTTGTTGACGCTTGCCATCAACTTTTTTTGATTCAAAAACTTCGATTTTGTCAATAAAATCATCAACAATTTCATTGGTAAGCTGTGTGATAGAGCCTTGTGTACGATACTTTTCAACTATATCAAGAAACCCCTTTAGTGCGTCTTTAGAATTATCTAAATCAGCACGCTCCTTGCTATAATCTATTATAGCGTTAGAAAGTTCCTTTTGCTCATTGATAAATTCAGATGAAAGTTTCTGAAAAATTTCAAGCGTGATATTTCCATTTACTTTATCTTCGTACAATTCTTTGATGATTACATTAATCTCGTCAATTCTCTTTTGAGCATTGGCGAGATTTTTTTTAATCTCGACTTGTGTAATGCTATTCTTTTTTGAAAATTCATCTTTAATTTTTTTACGAAAATCTTCATCTTGAGCTGAATTTAAAAGCACATTTAACTCATTTAGAATATATTCAATCAAATAACCTTCTCGAATATAATGCGAACTACAAACTAAAGAATTTTTGCGGTACTTGCTACAGGAATAAGCATCGGGTTTTGACTTATCCCTTAAACGCATAATATACATACGATGTCCGCAATCTGCACAATATATTTCATCAAAAAGTACAGGCTTCTGAATTGGAGATATTCTTTTTCGCTTACTTCTGATTTCTTGTACTTTCTTGAAGTCTTCTCTGCTGATAATAGCAGTATGAGTATTATAAAAAATTTTATAATCTTCAGGATTGTTGTATATAATTTGTTTGCTCATACAACTTTTTCTTTGTGTCTTAAAGTTAACTGTATCGCCACAATATTCTTGTCTTGATAAAATACTGGAGATTGTTTGAGCAGTCCATAGATATGGATTTTTATCACCCTTAGTTCTGCAAACATATCCCATATATGCTGATGGATTTTTTATCTTTTCTGCAAATAAATAATTGGCAATCATCTGAGTGCCATATCCATCTAAACACAGTTTAAAAATTTTTTTCACAACCTCAGCAGCTTCACTGTCGATAACCCATTGACCGTTATCATCTTTTTTGTAACCAAAAATAGCTTTTGTCGTTAGCCTCTTTCCTGAATTACCTTTGCTTTGTATAACAGCTTTCTGCTTTCGAGAAATATCTTTTGCATACCAATCATTTATAAGATTATGGAGTGGTACAAATTCGTTATAACCAAAATTTGAATCTACATTATCTGTAACAGATATAAAGCGAATGTCATACTCTGGAAACATCATTTCAGTGTAGTAACCTACCTGTAAATAGTTTCTTCCGAAACGAGATAAATCTTTAACAACAACTGTCCCTATAACACCATTTTTAATATCGCTAACCATTCGCTGAAATCCTGGTCTTTCAAAATTTGTACCTGAAAAACCATCGTCCACATAAAACTGATAGTTATTTAAGTTATTTGTAGCAGCATACTCTTCCAAAATTTGTTTTTGATGAATAATACTGTTGGATTCACCTTGCAGCTCATCGTCAGATGATAGTCTTGCATATAGAGCTGTAATTTTAAATTCTCCTGTTGTTTGCATATTACGCTCCTTTCTTGCAAAACAGCAGGCAGAATGATTTGATTTCAGTAATCACACAATATCACACAATTTTGGAATATTCAAGCAAAAGTAACTACTTTAGAGAAATTTTATTCTCTATCAATAAACCGAAAAAACTGCAAAATGACAACCAAAATTAAAGATAAAAATTATTATTTTTCTAAAATGTAGCATATTATACAAAAATCAGAACTCTTCGTAGTACAAAGTGATAAGATTTCTAAGCTTTGCAAGTATTCTTTTCACTTTTTTTGTATAAGCCTGTTTTGAAATAGAATGCTTTTTTGATAATTGTGAATAGCTTAACTTTTTATCAGCAAAAAAACATTCTTGAATTATCTCATACTCAATTTCATTAAGTTCTTTAAGAGCTTGAGCTAAAGCTCTATGCAGATTTCTTTTGGAAATAAAATCTTCGATTGTATTCGGAGTTCCAGTCGTTATATATGCTTCATCAAATCTAATCAATCGTCCCTTATCTTTTTCATACAGGTAAGTTTCTCTGCGTTGCATTTTCCTGTATTCTTGTTGCCATTCCGCTGCAAATGAGAAAGATTTATTTTTGTCATCCATTGTCATATAACACCTCGTTTATACGACAAACAGAAAACAAATGATTGATAAATTGATTATAATATATGTTTTTTACTTTTTCAACATTTTTATTGGATTATCGCAACTTTTTTTACTATTACAGTTGTCATTTTGCAGTTTTTTCGGCTTATTGATAGGGGACTTTTTAAGCTCGTGCGAAGCACCGCTTTCTTAAATAGCAAGCACTGCAAAATGTAATACATTTTGCGAAAATTGCCCTCCGTCCGTCGGTCAATTTGCTTGTTAGGGGACACCCCTAAGACCCCGTTAATTTTAAATCAAGGAGCTGAATTTGTATGAATGAACTCAAACGAAATTCGATAATTACACTCAGAGTAAATAATGAAGAAAAGGCATTCATTATTAAAAAAGCAAAATTAGCTGAAAGCTCATCAATAGGAGCATATATTCGTAAAATGGCAATAGCAGGAGTTATCGTAAAATATGAAAATCAGGACATAAAAAAATTAATAAAATCTCTTAGTGGTATACAGAGAAATATCAATCAAATGGCAATAAGAATTAATGCAACAAACAGAATTTATGATGAAGATTTTGACTATATGAAAGAGGTACTAAATGATATATGGCACACACTGACATCCATCCAATCCGTACTACTCTCTCTGCAGCAATAGCCTACATAATGAAGCCAGAAAAAACTGCAAATGGATTATATATAAATTCATATGGCTGTTCCCTGGATTCTAAAAAAGCTGCCAAGGAATTTTTAAATGTTAGACGGCAAGGCACAGGTCGGGGAGATGTACTCGCACAGCATATGCATATAAGTTTTGCAGGCAATGAGGTTACTCCAGAAGAAGCAATGAAGCTCGGTGAAGAACTGGCAGAAAGATATTTAAAAGGTCAGTATCAATATGTAATTGCAACGCATATTGACACCAACAATGTTCATTGTCATATTATCTTCAACAATGTCAGCTTTGAACACTTTCGCACTTTTGAAACAAAAGAAAATCGAGGCAAAAAATCGTGGAAGAATCTAAGAAAAGAGGGTGATGAAATATGCAAAGAAAATGGTCTTAGCGTTATAGAGAATCCTGAAACGGGAAAAGGAAAATGTTACTATGAATGGCAACAGGACAAGTTCGGAAAATCTTGGAAGTCGAAGCTTAGATATGTGATTGATGAAACAATTATGCAGTCATCAGACTTTGACGATTTTTTGAAAAAAATTCGTGAGAAAAACATTGAATGTGTTTATACTCCTCAGAATCATATAAAAATAAAATTTCATATTAAAGGACATCTTAAAAAAGACGGAAGAAAAATTTATTCTCGTGGAAAAACACTTGGTTGGTATTATGACGAACCACAAATCAGGAGAAGAATTGAGCAATATAATCTTTTGAAAAATGGCATTAGTGGACGCACATACAGAACAAAAATTATTGATACATCTCAGGAAGTTTTTCAAACATCTAAAGGTTTACTTCACTGGGCAGATTTAGAAAATATGAAAGAAGTGTCTAAGCTCATAAATTTTCTTACAACTCATAATTTAAGCAGTGAACAGGAGCTTGATGCAACAGCCACAGCTACATATAACAAGCGTATGATTTTAGTTGCAAAGCTTAATAAACTGCAACAGCAAATTGATGATAAGAGAGAAATTATAGGTTTGCTTAGAGGGTATAAAAAGTACAAGCCAATTTACGACGAATATGCACAAAGCAAAAATAAAAGAAGATATAAAAAAGACAATGCTTTCGCAATAGAAAAATACGAAAGCATTGTCGAAAAAATGATAGAAATGTTTGGAAAAACTATACCAAACATTTCAAATCTTGAAAGAGAACGAGCTGCACTTATTGAACAGCGTAAGCAGATGAATGAAGAGTATAAAAGCATAGTTGAAGAACTTAAAGAAATTGAATATGCTCAGACTTCTATCAACGAATACATGAAAACAATTAGTGCAAATAAATCCAAAGAAAATGAAATTGAATAATTATTCTTCTTTTGAGAGCTTTTCCTTTGCAAGAATAATACCGAGATTTATAAACTCGTTTACACTCATATTATGCCGTTTTGCAAATTCTTTAATATCGTCTTTCTGCCCTTTTTTCACATAAACAGTCAGCATATCATATGCCTTAGCACTGTACTTTGCATTAGTCTTTTGCTTGCGTTTATTAGTATGTTTCTTTCTACAATCCTCACAGACTACTTGACTTCCGCTTCGCACAATATAAGGCTTACCACATTCAGGGCAAACATCAGTTCCTCCAATGGTTCTTGTTTCAATATTATTCTTTTTCTTTTCAACATATGCCCTTGCTCTTGCCTTTTGGCGTTCAATTCTACATTCGGGGCAGTATGTTGCACGATTGGCTTCTGATTCAAATGTTTTTCCGCACATTTGACAAATAAAAGTTTTGATATAAATCCCCTCTTCTCTTTATGCAAAACAATAATTGATTGTCTTGCATATGATTATATCTTATTGATTCGAGGTAGTCAATAGAAATTAAAAAACAAAAAGTTGTAAGATTATACTTGACAATGTGTTCATTGTCAAGTATAATCTTAGCTAAAGAGAAAATAAAAGTTAATTTTAAAACGGAGGTTTTTAATTATGGTAAATAATGTTACTCTTTCAGGCGTAATTACTACAAAGCCTGAACACAAAATCGCTTATGGAGAAATTAGTACTCGCTTCACAATTTCAGTAGTTGGTGCAACTGGTCTTACTGAGGTTTCGATAGCCTGCTACGGTGATGTCAGCAGAAAAGTACTTGACAGCTTACGCAAAAACAGTGCGGTAGTAGTTATTGGCAAGCTTGGAAATATAATCAGTGTAAACGATGGTATTCGCAAAAACGAAGGTATAGGTATCATCGCTGATGAAATCTATCCAGCGGAATTTCCACCAATTCTTACTGATGAAGATAAAAAAAGAGCAGAAAGGAAAAAACATATTGAAGAAGAGCTTGCAAAGCTAAATGACGATGATGTTCCATTCTAATTTAACTTTTGCCCCATCGTGGCAGAAATTGAAACCAATATCTAAGGAGGAACTTTTTATGTATAAGTACAAAGTTGAGATAGTTCTTGATGAGGAGAAAATTAAGAAAGATGATAAGTACGAGCCAGAGGTTATGTATGACTTCATCAGAAAGATGTTTAAACAATTTGAACTTCCTGAAATTAAAACTGAAGAACCATATCATTTTATTTTTACTGACAAGGGCAGAAATAAAGATATGGGTGGTTTGACGAGTGCTGCTATTGACCTGTATGAAATGGATTGGTTCAAAAAATATGCGATTGGGTTTTACTGGTACTCACGAAACAGCGACAATACCATATCAAAAAGTAGTATTTTTGATGAACTTAATAATTTTAAAGTTAAGGGGATTTGAGTATGAAAGCAGCTGATGATTTTTGTCGAAAAGCTATAAATTTTGACTTAAATACCGAATCCCTTAAAAAAATTTTTAAATCAAATAATCCCTTTGTTTATATGAGTGCTTACAGAAAAATAGGTAGATTTCTGAAAAATAATGATTTTGAACACAGACAATGGTCAGGTTATGTATCAAAACAGCCTTTAACACCAATTCAAGTTACAGCCATTGTAAAAGGCTTGAATAAAACTTTACCTTGGCTTTGCCAATGCGTAAAGAAATTCGATGTGACTGATATAGGAGAACAGCACGACTTGATGTACATATTCCAAAAAACTGAAAAAGCTAAGCTTCAGGAGAAAGCTTCTGAACAGCAGAATTTAAAAGAAAATTCCGATGAGAAAAGCAAGGGCATAATTTCTCGTGAAAGTATACTTAAGTCTGCAAAAATCATAGCACAAAAAGAAAGCTATGCTCCTAAAAAGGAACATAGCAAGGATAATTCCTTATAATTTGAGGTGTACTAAATTGAAAAATAGATTAAGAAAAGTAATAAAACTATTGTGTTTAATATCAATTTTAATTTCGTGTATTGCACTTATTCTAATTTTGATAAATCCGTCTTTAGATAAAGGATACACTGCTTTATGGGCTTGTGTTTGCGTTAATAGCAGCAGTATTTGCTTACTTAATCTAAAAAAATAATTTTTATTTATGGAGGAAAATATTATGTGTAAGATTATTTCTATTGCTAATCAAAAGGGCGGTGTAGGTAAAACTACAACTGCAATGAATCTTGGTGTTGCCCTTGAACTTCAAGGCAAACATACATTGCTTATTGATTTTGACCCACAGGCAAGTCTTTCATCTTATCTTGGTTTTATAAATGACAATGGAGATAATATAGATGAGCTTCCAACTATAAACAATCTGATGATGTCTGCTATTGGAATGGAAAGAAAATCAGAAGATATTATGAGCTACATCAGACATAGTGAAGTTAATAATATAGACTACATACCATCTGACCTCAATCTGGCTAATGCTGATTGTTACTTATCAGGTGTTATTTCAAGAGAAACTGTTTTAAAGCGTATGCTTACAAATGAGCTTATTGGTAACTACGATTACATAATCATAGATTGCTTGCCTTCGCTTGGTGTGCTTTTGATGAACGCTCTGGTAGCAAGTGATGGATTTATAATACCAGTGCAAACTCAAAAATTCGCTTTCGATGGGCTTGTAATGCTTGAAAATGTTTTCGGACAAATCAAAAATACAGTAAACAATAAGCTTGAATTGATAGGTGTACTTGCAACTATGTATGAAACAAATACAACAGCAAGTAAGATTGTACTTGAAAAACTAAAACAGCGTTACCCTGATAAGATGTTTACTACATACATTCACAAGGCTACAGAAGCTGAGAAAAGTACCAATAAACAAAAGAGTTTGTGTCTTTATAATAATCGACCAGGAGAAGAATATAAGGCAGTTGCTAAGGAGGTTATAGAAATTTTTTGAATATTTATGTAGTAAAAGAAAAATCATCTACTGCAATATTGCAGAAAAACAAGGAGATGATACAAATGAGTTATGTGTTTGCTATACCAATAATTTTCATTATTATTGTAGCCTTTTTAAAATACAGAATTATAAAAGAAGAGGAAATTGAAGAAAATGAGCGAAGAAAAATTGCAGAAGAGTTACTTCTTTTTTGCAAAGATACTCACACATTTTGGGAAATAAAAAATAATTTAATTAAAATACCAGTTCAGAATGTTGGTATTAACAATTTACCCAACATTAATACATCGTCTTTGGAAGAAGACATTACATATTTTCATTTATTTGACATTGCTTTTGATATACAGAGAGATGTTAATGAAGATTCTGAGTTAAAAATAATTCTATATTATTCTGATAATCATGTCATAGAGTATTTGACTAATAAATTTGAAGAACCGATTTTGTTTACTAATAAAATAGGAAGTCTTAGCTTAGTTAATAAACAATAATCAAGTGCAAGGAGAGAAAATTCTAATGCTTTATATTATAGAAGCTATAAGTTTAATTGTTATTATTTTTTGTGAAATTAAATGCATAAGAAATTGGTTGGATGAAAGCATAGTTACTGGTTTAGTTGCTGCAGCTCTTTGTATTTTTGCTTTAACACTTTCATATATTTCAATTAATAATTATTCAAATACATTTAATGTTGTAAGCTCAAGTACAAAACAATATGATATTGTAGAATTTAATAAATCAACATTGATTAACAAGTCAGACGAAAGCTACATAATCACTTATAAAACAAAAGACAATAATGAATTTAAGATTAGTGTTGATAACGATACAAACATAGTTATTGATAATGATAATCCAACAAAAGTAACTGTAAATGAAGAATTGAAATATAGTGATTGGTTTTTTGCTCATAAAAAAAATGTAACTTATACTTTCCAATAACCAAAAAATAGCTAAAAAATTAAAGCATAAAAAAGATTAAGGAGGAAATATCAATGGTTTTTATTATACTTGCTATATTTGTAGTTGTTGGTATTCTATGTTTAGTTAAATGCTTTAAAAACCTTAAAGAGTTTGAGTATGACAACACAATTTATATTTTAATTTCTCTTGTATGTGTAATTTGTGGTCTTACATTATTATCTATTTCAATTAATAATTATTCAAATACATTCAATATTGTAAGCTCAAGCACAAAACAATATGATATTGTAGAATTTAATAAATCAACATTGATTAACAAGTCAGACGAAAGCTACATAATCACTTATAAAACAAAAGACAATAATGAATTTAAGATTAGTGTTGATAACGATACAAACATAGTTATTGATAATGATAATCCGACAAAAGTGATTATTGATGAAGAATTGAAATATAGCGATTGGTTTTTTGCTCATAAAAAAACTGTAACCTATACTTTCCAATAACTAAGAGATTTAAATTACAACAACAGGAGGAATCAAAATGTCCGAAAATCGAGAGATGTGGAAAGAAATAGAATTTAAACTTTTTGAAATAGGCAATATAGATTTGTTAATTGATAATTATAAGCTCACTTTATTTTCTTTCAGAGAAAAGACAAAGATTTATATTGCTGTTTATGTTGAAGGAAAATTCAAACTTGATTGGATAGAAAAAGATTGCGAAATAAGAAAACGCTTTATGTGTCCAAGTAAACATTGTATCGTTAGCCAACATGAACTAAATAAGATAAGGGGAAAAAAGAAACGACAAGAAATCAAAGAACACTATACATATATATATTACTCTCCATATTGGAGTTCGTTCAGCAGATTAAAAAATCACCTAATTAAAAATAACAAAGAAATATTAATATACAAAGGGATTGATTAGAATTGCGTGAAACTTTATTAGCTACTGAGAAAATTTTTTATCAAATCATTTTTATACCATTACTTATTGGAACACTTATTACTATTGGCTTTTCTATTTATGTATGGATTGACTTATATAATAATGTGAAAATCGTTGATTATTCAACGACAAATACATATACTCTCACAAGCAACAGCAAACAATTAACAATACTTGGCAGAACTTACAATCTTGAGAATGATGTAAACAATGTTAAGGTAGATGAAACAATTTTTGCTTTAGCATTAAATGATAGATGGTATATACAATCTAATTACAATCCTAAAATCGAATATAAAAGCAGCATTTCTTATACAGTCAATGGCAAAACATACGAATCCAGTTATATTATTGCAGATGTAAAAAGTGTAAAAGATAAATTATCTGATGAACACTATGGTTTGTATTTTAATGTAATTCCAATTTATATAGTTGTTATCCTTGTGATAGTTACCATACTTATGGGGATTATTTACTTCAATTCAACCAGAACATTAAAAATTTATTTAAGTGCAGTATATGGTGATAGGAAGTGGAGATAAAGATGGGAAAAAGTTCAATGAGTTGTGTCAAAGGGTTTGTTGTTCTACTTACACTTGTATTTATTGTACTTAAACTTACATTAGTAATTGACTGGGCTTGGGTTTGGATATTGTCCCCAATCTGGATTTATGTTTTATGTTGCTTGGTATTATTTATCATTGCATTTATTATTACATTAATGTAAAGGAGTTTGTAAAAATGACAGGGTTTAATTTTGGAATGATGATGTCACAGGAAAATCAAATTAAGCAAATACCGATTGATATGCTTGTTCCATATCATAACCACCAATTCACTTTGTACGAAGGTGAGCGTATGGATGATATGATTGAGAGCATTCATCAAAATGGCGTACTTACACCGATTGTTGTAAGACCTACCAAAGAAAATACATATGAAATACTCATTGGTCATAATCGCTGGAACTGTGCAAAACTTGCAGGCTTAGAAACAATTCCTGGCATTATTAAGGAGAATTTGTCTGATGAAGAAGCAGAAGTTTATGTTATTGAAAGTAATCTGATACAGCGTGGTTTCAATGATTTAAAAATCTCGGAACGAGCCAAGGTTCTTGCATTAAGATACGAGGATATGTTTTCGCAGGGCAAGCGAAATGATATTATCAATGAACTTATGGCACTTGAAAATTCAAGTTCTGATACTAAAGAAGAAAAACAAGAAAATCATAATTCAAGGGAACAGATAGCAAAAGAGTATGGACTTAGCAGAAATACTGTTGCAAGACTGCTAAGAATTGACAAACTCTGTGACGGACTTAAAAAATGGGTTGATGATGGACTTGTATCAATTCGTGCAGGAGTTGAGCTTTCTTATCTAAGCGAAGAAAACCAAGAGAAAGTGTTCAAAATGAGTTCTGCTGATACAGATGGAAACATGAGATTTTCTATTTCTGAATCTCAGGCAAAGGAATTGCGTACATTGTATAGCAATGATTCAATTCAAACTATGGAAATACCAAAAGTATTAGGAGAAAACAGTGAAAAAAAGAAGAATCCTCCAGGAAAGAGCGTAAAACTGAGCAAGGAGATTTACAAGAAATACTTTGATTCTCTCGAAAAAGAAGAGGTTTCAGAAATCGTTGAAAAGGCTCTTGAAATGTACTTTAAGCAGGTTTATGGAATGTAATTTAAAAATTTAGAAATCAGGAAAGGAGGTGATTGTTATGTTAGGAAAAGTATACACATCAAATGTTTTTGTTAATAATATGCCAAGGTGCTGGTTGGAAGAAAGAATATCAACAGATAAATCATATGTTTATCGTCACTACGATTTAAAATCAGGTTCATATCAGGAAAGGACATTGATAACACTTGAAGCACTTTATGTTAGTTTTTTGATAAATCAAGGACGCATACAGGAAATACTTGATAATAAAAATTTGTATTATGTGGTTGAGCGTAAGCTCCATCAAGTGAACAAGGCTGTTGATGTACAAACAAGAAAATTATCGGAAAACAATAATGAACTACAACTCGCCCTCATAAATGGAAATATGGACAAATATTATATGCTTGAGCGAAATCTAAAAGCTTGTGCAGAGGAAATCGTATACCCTACAATGCTTTATGTTTAATAGAAAGGAAAAAACAAATGACAAACGAAGAATGTAAAAAGCTAACTGAATTATCTACAGAGTTAACAAAAGCTGTAGATGAAAAAAATATCTATATGATAAATTTGACTATAGAAAAAATTCTGCATTTTTATTTTAAGTTTTTTGAACAAATAGGCTCAACGGATGCTACTATACCAATACTAATTGTTGCGTTAAGAAAATATTTACAAGGTATCGAATCTATTGTAAATGGATTAGACTTGCAAGTTGCTGATATTTTAGCTGATAAATTTGATTTTAATACAATAGAAAAAAAGGATACCGGATATCGATATCCAGTATGACTTTAGGTCTATAATTTGTTTGTAACGATTTTATTTTCATGGTAATAAAAATCCCCACCAGATGTTTAAAATAGCTTTATACGGCATTTATGACGAATTATAATGACATAAAATAGCTTCTGAGGTTTACTTTATATTCCTCAGAAGCTATTTTTAATTATTGGCGATTTTTGTTGGTAACAAATTTATTGAGAACAAATGAGGGAATTATATAACAAACTGAAACAATTGCTAAAGCACCTAAACATAGAATTACCATTCCTAAAATTTTAATTATAACATCTGCATTTTCAAGAGAAGCAGCCTGATAGGATTTGAATAAAAATACACTAAGGAAAATAGCAGCTGATATCGCAGGAAAAGTGGAGCATGATTTTGTTGAGCCGATTAAGCCTAAAACAGTTGTTATTATAATATTACCTCCTAAAAGGAATATAAGTATATTTGCTACATCTCCCCATCCAGAAGTATCTTTGACTATACTTGTTGTAAATGGGATTATAGCAATAAAAATATTACATATCAATGACAATATTATAGAAATAGATAATCTAATACGCTTGTTTCTGTTTTTTTTCATATCTTTTCTATGATTATTTTCTATATATTGTTCTACTTTTTGACTATAAGGAGTCCATATAGATTCTATATGTTTTTTCTGATCTTTTTGAGCAACTGAAGTAGCCTTTTGATAGTAAATTTTAATTTTTTCGTATTCTGCTTCAGTACAATCTATAAATGTAAATTGTTTTGTAAGTACTCTTACAATTCCCCACCAACCTCTATAGTCACCTGCGTTATTTTCCGTAACGAAGTCAAAAAGTTTTCTTGCTTTTTCATAATCATAAAGCTTAGTAAGATATGCTTCTGCACTTTCCAATTTTTCTTCAATATAAGTACCTTCATTGAAAATAACAGTAGAATCATGAAAATGATTATGTACAATTATATCTTCTTTAACAAATTTTGTTTTGCAATACTCACATATTCCACTTGATAAACTATCATCAAATCTAATAGTACCACCACAATTTTTACATATTCCCTCAATAAAAGCCATATAATCAACACCTTATTCGTAAATTACAATTAAATTATATATACGAATAATATTATTGTCAATATTTTGTAAATAAAATAGTATTTGTATTATTGATTACAATTGACAAATACATTGCGATTTTGAAAAATAGTTTTATAATAAAAAAGCAACTAACAAGATGTCAGTTGCTTTATATGAGTTATTCTATTTATTTGTTTTAAATTTTTTCTTTTGGATAAGGAGTATTACTCCTGTTCCCGTAAATAAAATGCCAATAACCGTAAATATTAACTCACTATTTGAGCCTGTGACTGGCAATTCAAGGTGTTCAAGTTCTTTCCAAATGGCATAGACTTTCTTATCTGAGTCCATTTTTATTGTGCTTATATTGTCCTTTGAATCAGATTTTACAGCCCAGCCCATAAATTTATAACCACTTTTTTCTGCAGTACCAGAATCATTTATGATATTAGCAATCTCATTTTCAAAATATGGAGTGTTATCAATAGGTGATTTTCCTGATGTAGCTCCATTGCTATCATAGGATAACTTATAAGTAGGTACATCATTCTCGATAGGAATGTTAAACTGAATAGAGCAATTAGAAAGAGTTCCTCCACGCTCAAGATAGAACATCTTAATGTTATGCTCTGTTCCTGAAGCAAAGTCAGAACTAAGCACTGATGAAAGCTCATACATCTTTGAACCTACTGAATATATGCCTTTTGATAGATTTATTGTACCTGTAATAGCTTCATGGATACCGCCAAGGTCGAGTACGAGTTTACCATCTACAAATACCCATACATCATCGTCACCAGTAAATTTGAATATTATATCTGATTTAGATGTTTCAGGCATTTTGAAATCTAAGTTCATACTCAATCCGAAATGATAATTTATCTTATCTTCGTCTATAAGATATGTATTTGCATTATATTCACTGGCAGTACCCCATTTACCATCTTCATTAAAAGAGTTAAATGGGAAAAATCCTGCTCCTCGCATACCCCAACTGTCAATGCCAAGAGCTGATTGATAAGTTAAGATTGCATTACGCTTTGAATCATATGAAGCTGCGTGAAGTAAGCTATTATAATGATACATTTGATTTTCTTCATCGTAAGAAAGCTCAAGTACTGTATTATACGACTTCTTTGTATTACCATTTTTATCAGTTTCATCTTTCAAAGAAAATAAATCAAATGGTGTTGTAAAATTAAAAGCAGGAAGTCCATTAGAATTAAGTTTATTACTTACAATATTACTATAAACACCATCGTGCCAAGTATTTTGAGGTGCTTCCGAGGTTGATTGAGTATCATATAAGAATTGTAATTCGCTTGTTTGCTTACCAGTAAAATTATAATCAAACAAGCTTACTGGTACATATTTTACAGTATTTCTTTTGTATGTATTATCAGTAGAATTTGTATTCTTATAGCTTTTAAAGGTTATTGTTGTCTTTTGAATTAAATTAAGTAAACGAGTAGTTTCTGTAGAGCCTTTGTAAATTATGTTATTTCCTACACTCCTTTCAATATTACCAGTAGGTTCATCTACAAGACTATCAATGTTATATTGAGAGATATTTCTTGTTGATATTTCGTAATCAAAAACTATACCTTTCTCATTAGGAAAAATAATTACAGCTTCGTTTTCTGCTAAATGAGAATGAATAGTATATGTATAATCTGAACTTAAAATTCCGCCACCTTCAGTATGAGCATAACCTTGACTATAAGATTGTACTACATTGGTAGAATAATCACCTGTGTGTGGTTCCTTTATGTAGAATACACCATCTTTTATTTCTCCGAATATTGAAGTAAATCTTGCTGTGCCAGCATTTTCAGGAAGTCTTAAATCAATATTTACATAAGGATTTTCATCCACTTTATCAATAATATTGCCAGCAGTAACAAGCAATCCATTTTTAACATCCGAAATGTTGAATTTACCAACATATTTTCCTGTATCCTTTTCTACCCAATAAGTAGAGCCATCGTACTGTTTTATCAACCTATCTAAAGTATTATAATCATTTAAAGATTTTCTTGTGTTTATTTTAAATAAACTAAAACCATCTTCGTTTGTAAGAATGTCAGATTCTGAATTTACTCCATGTACTGCTAAATCTCTACCATTGTCAGGATAAAAACTAAAATTACTGCTTTTAAATGCTTCATAATGCCATACAGTTACTTTTGACATTTCATCATCTGATTTATTATAGTTAATATAATAGCGATAAGAATATGATGATGGTGCATATTTGCCAATTACAGGTCTTATTGAAATAATAGGGAATATCTCTTTGCCATCATTAATAAGCCAGTATCTACCTTTTGCTTCAAAGGCATAACCTTGATAACTTTCACTTGTAAAAACATCTCTTTCTATTTCAGTTACTTCAGGATGATAGTATTTACCATTTAACTCAAAGTCTAAAGAATTACTATCATAATCAGATTTATCAATTTCTGTAATTTTAGGATAAACAATGCTTTGACTTCTATATAGTTCTATATTTGTACTACTATTAGCCTTAACAGTCTGATTAGAGTATATTCTTTTAGCAAGGAAATATCTATTATCCTTATCATAATACTCACCGCCATCGGTGTATTTAATGTTATAAGGAACATCACCATTTAAGGTGCCACCATTCGACCATGCAAAATATCTTAATGGTTCAGAAGTGGGAAGATATTCATCTACAACAAATGACATATATGAATCAGATGAAAGATATACTTCACTTGGTGTTATGTTTGAATAATCATATAAAATTCCCCAGTTTGGCAAACCTGATATAGGAGAACATATTGTAGAACTCTTGTCTGAAGCATCTTCACGATATACAATTTTTAGCTTAATTGTATGCAAAGCTGTGCCTTTACTTGATACAGCTTGTGTTGATGATATGATATTATCTTTATCATCACATATAACATTACTGTCATCAATCTCAAATTTATATTTTAAATTTTTTGATGAAATCTTATAATTAAAACTGTATTCAGAAGCTTCAGGAATAATTGAAAATAATTTAGAATATGAAACTGGGAGAATATTTCTATATCCCCAACTATTTTCTATTGAAAAATCAATTTCAGATATTCTATCATCACCGTAACCAATTCTGTCTTGACTTGCAAGACAACCATCATATTGGTTATATTTTACTTTGTAATCTAAAACTGCACCGCTTTTATACTGAGAATCATTACCTGTTTTTGTTTTAGAATAACCAAATGCAGAATATCCATTGCAGCTATTTCTATCTGAAAGCTGTAGCTTGATACTTAGTTGAGAATAATCAAAATCTGCTGGAATATCTCCAACAAATTCTAATTTTAGACCACCTGTATTTTCGTTTGGAGGATTTCCTGTACCGTTATTTAAATTTATAACCCATTTATCTATTGGATTATCTACATCACTCAGAGTACCACAAGCTATATAATTACTTGATGCATTCTTAACTTCTCCGTCGTCTTTGGAATATGATTTAATGGTCCTGCCGTATTTATCTTCAAGACTTATTTCATATGTAAAGTTAAACAAAGCACTCAGATATTTTTCATCCGTATCATAGCTTCCACCCGGAAATACTCTAAAAACAATTACATTATTATTTGCATCAATAGGTACTACACTTGTATACTGATAAGAATTGCTATCAGGATAAGCTTCTACTACAGTTTTATCTTTTTTATTAGCCTTAAAGGTATTATCATTCCAAACACCAGTTGACGCACTTAATTTAACCGCTGAATCATTATAGTTATCCGCTTGAGAGTTTAGCTTTTTATCACCATTCGGATTGAATTTCACAACAAGCTTTGAATCAGGATATTCAGAGAAATCCACGCTGCTTAAATCAGCTATTATTCCGTAATTCGGCAGCTTTGTTTCATCATCGGCATATATTGGATATATTTTCTTGTTTTCACTTAGTTCGGCATATATGCCCGTACTTGAATCAAAAGCAGTCGCACCGCTATAATTAACAGTAGCTAATGCTCCCGATATGGTGCTTTTTCCGTTTTCTTCATCAGAAGTAAGTGTTATAGATAAATCTTCAGGTGTATTGACTTCATCATACTTATCAAAATGAGATATAGTTCTGCCATACATATCCTGAACAGTGATTTCATACTTGACAGAATAATCATTACTCAGATATTCATTTAAATTATCTTCCAAACCATAACTAACAGCCCTGACAATATCTGATTTGGATATATCACCTTTAAAGAAAGGTATTGATATAACTCCGCCGCTGTATTCATAGTAGTTACTATTCCATTCATAAGCTCCATTTCCATCTGCACCGATTAACGAAATAGAGCGATTATTATTTTTAAAAGAATAGGCACTCCAGTCATCTGAGGTATCAGTGTCTATATCCTCAAAAGTACCTGTCATATATCCGAAAATCAAAGGCTTATTAGAGGACATTGAAAATTTCACACGAATAGGGTGTTTTTCCAAATCGTTATTTAAATCGTTAATATGAAAAAATATACCTGTTTGAGGCAAACCAGCGACTTGTATATTTTCAGAAGAACCATCAGATTTTTTAATCGAACAGTTTCTTGTGTAGTTCCAGCTTGGACTAAATTCTTCAGTCGATTCAGCACTAACACTTATACTACTCATCACAAGCATTGAAGCAATTACGGACAATGACAGCAAAACAGAAATTAGCTTTTTAGAAATTTGTTTAACTCGCATTATGATTTTCCTCCTTTTTAAGTTTGCGGATTTTAATTATAGAAATAACTAAAGCTAAAGAAATCAGAACGACTGATATAATTGCAATAATACAAAAATAGGTCTTATATGCATTTTCTTTATGTTCACTGACAGTAGTCGGTTTTTGAGCAACGATTTTTTCGTTGTTACTTTCTACCGATGAATTATCTGCTGGTTCATCACTGTATGGGATTCGTATCCCACGAATAAGTAATCTATGAGAATTTATCCCGTAAGGTGTACAAGTCATAAGGGTAATATAATCCTTGCCATTAGATATTTTGAAATCTGATTCTTTTATTTCTTCTGGAAGAACTGTTTTAATCTTATCAACTCTATATGCGTGAATTTCACCAAGTATATGAATATAGAAAATATCTCCAATAACGAGCTTGTCAATATTAGTAAAAAGCTTGTTTTCTGCCATTCCTGTATGACCTGTAAGGACGCTGTGCGTACTTTTACCACCATAAGGGAGGGAAGTTTGTTCTAAATGTCCTATGCCATTCTCAAGCACATAATCTGATGTGCTATTGTAAATCGGCAAATAAATATCAGATTTTGGAATATCTATATAGCCTATAAAGCCAGATATAGATAACATATCTGAATCAACAGTCTGAACTTTATTATTTTTCAGATTTTCGTTATAGCTTTCTACTGCTTTTATCAACTCATTTTTTTGCTCTGTATTCATTTTGTCAACATTATTTTCATAATTCTCAATTAGTGATGTATTATAGCTTTTCTGAATTAAATTGCAGATAGGTGAATATGCTAAAAATCCTATGCCTATCAACAATATCGAAGAATATAATATCTTTAGCTTTATTTTCATAATTATTTACCTTAAAAATAAAGTGGAGATAGTTGCCTACCTCCACCGCCGTATCGTGTATTCAATTAGTTTTTCTTAGGCTTTTTTAAAAGCATAATACCTGCGAAAGCGACAAGAGCAATTCCAGCAAGCGAAATTATTGCTGCACTTGTAGCACCTGTGAGTGGTAAATCGAGTCCTGGATTATTTACAAGCTTAGCCGAAAGTGCATGAGTTGTGGAAAAAGAATTGTAATTAACCTCAAAGGATTTTGGCTCTGTGAGAAGCTGGTAGCCTTGTGGAGCATTTGTTTCAACTACCCAATATGTTGTAGAACCTTCAGTAAGCTTATTACCAGTTGAGCCATATTTTAAGCCTGTGAACTCTACATAACCTGTTTTTTCTTTTGATGTTGATACAATATCGTTGCCGTTTTCGTCTTTGATGAAAATACCGTTTAGTGCATTATCCTTGCTTGTAGCAATCTTAAATTCTGCACCTGCAAGAGCTTCTCCGTTTGCATTTGTCTTTGTAAATCTAAGACCACCACTATGAACTTCTGGTTTGTCATCATTGTCTATAGTTTTTTTACCAGTATCTTCGTTTGGCTTATTTGTATAATCGTATTCTATATTAACACCGTTTGTAATACTCTCAGCATTACCGTCTGTGTCAAATGTTGCTTCGATTACCTTTGTCTTATATGTAACAAAGAAATAATATGTAGTAGTTTCTGTTGACTCAGTAAGGGAGGAAAGATAATCTGCTTTGAATGATACTGATATTGAACCGCCTTTTGAAGATGTTGGAACTGTGAGAGTATAGTTAGAAGCGTTAACTTCTGTTGCTGTATCATAATCCGCACCCCAAGTAATCTTAACTGAGTTGGCAACAAAGCTAAGCTTATCATCAAGGGTATCAGAAAGAATATACTTGTTATAGTCATTCAGAGTTGTGGGAGTAGCAGAGCTAATAATCCAGCTCAAAGTATCACCTTTAGACGCTGTTTCGTGCTTATTGCCAATATCTGTAATAGCTTTATCAATATCAGGAGTATCATACTTAACTACATTTTTGGGAAAAGCGTGAATATCATAAAGCCAAGAATTATTATTTGTTGTATCAGTCATAGGAACATCAACAAAAAATGGTTCAGATTTTGTTACAACAGAGTTTGGAGCTTTTGTTTCAACAACAAGGTATCGTCCAAGATTAAGGTCGGTAAACGCTGCAAGACCTTCCGAATCGGTAATAACAGATTTTGTTTCTTCAATATTATCATACGACCACTTATTTGTTGAGGTGTTCTGTTCAAGCAATTCAGAACTGTATGTAGGAGCAGATGTACCAATAGAATCTGTACCGCCAATCTGGAACAGTGTAAATGTTACATTTGCAAGAGGACTTACCTTTGTAGTATCAATTTTATCAATATCAGAAGCTAAGCCTGTACCTTTTGAGCCAACATAATTCTCATCGTCAGTTTGATACTTGTGTACAGTGATAGAACCCTTTGTATCCGTATCAAATACTGGAAGTGAGTCAGGTGCAGCTGCAAAAGCAGTTGTTGCAAGAATACTTGTTGCGAGTGCTGCAGATATAGCAGCAGTGATTTTCTTTGTTTTATGATTTACTTTCATCATTATTTTCCTTTCTGAATTTTAATTTTTAATGTAATCTGATAATACTGCTGTTATGTAAATCCACCATTTGCAGAATACATTGTCATTGTAAAACGCTCCTTTCTTTATTTTTTAAAATGGTAAATCATAATCTGTATATGGCATATCTTCAAATTGTTGCTGAACAGGTTCATATTGTTCTGTATTTTTCGCTTGAGTTGTTTCTGAATTTGTAGAATTGTTTGTCTGCTCATTTGAAGTAGCTGATTTTATTTTGCTTTCAACAAAATCTACCTTTTCAGCCATTACATCGAAAGTATATTTCTTTACCCCAGTTTTATCGACATAAGAACCTGTTCTAATACTACCGATTATCGCAATCTTTTGACCTTTACTAAAATATTTGCAAACAAATTCTGCAATAGCACCCCAAGCAACTATCCTGATGAAATCAGCCTGTTTTTCGACATCCTTTCTATAAGGTCTATCAATTGCAATAGTAAAGTGGCTGACAGCTTTATTATTAGGTGTGTAGCAAAGTTCAGGTATTTCAACCAATCTTCCTGTTAATACAACATTGTTTATCATATATTTTTATCCTTTCAATTTTAAAATCTATAATTTGTATAAAGAAAAAATTCGACAAAGCTATTTGGAAGTGAATCTTCAAACAAGTTGTGTACTTTTTCTGCTGGCAATCCTCCTGTGCCTGTTCCAAGCAAGGGAATAGCAACCTGTTTAAGCTTCATTTGCTCTGACAGTTCAATTATTTTTGGGATAAGAGTTTTTATTGTTTTTATCTTTGCCCTGCTGCCGGGAGTACGCATTGTAACAGCGTGTATTATATAATCAGCTTTCATATTCGGTGCTGCTGTAATAAATATGCTCCCTGGATTAAGACCCAAAGGGTGTTTTTTACAAACCTTTCTTGAGAGTTTTTCAACAGCCCCTTGACTTACATATTGTATACTCTCAGCTACACCACGCTGTCGCATATCTATGCAACGCTGACCTCCCATATATCCCAAACCATTACTTGCGTTTACTATTGCACTCACATTGCTTAATGCTATATCCCTGTCATAGATAATTGTCAGCATAAAATTACCTCCTAATTTAAAATATCTTCTATATATAATCCGAAAAAATCGCAAAATGACAACCTAAACTATGATAAAATTTTTAAAACTAAAAAATCATGGTATCCGTAATTATTTTACGGATACCATTGACATATCTTATGATTTAAGGATATAATAATGAGGGTGATTAATATGTTAAAGTGTTTTAGTGTAAAAGGTTTCAAGAATTTTAGCAAAAAGATAACACTGGATTTTTCAAATATTCGTGATTATAGATTTAATTCACAATGTCTAACAAATGGTTTGATTAGTAAATCCATTGTATATGGTAAAAATTCTGTTGGAAAGACTAATCTTGGACTTGCAATTTTTGATATTGTTTCGCACCTAACCAATAAAAATGTCACACCTAATCTATATGATTACTACTTGTGTTCAGACGGTTTAAGTGATTATGCTGAGTTCTATTATGTATTTCAATTTGGTAATGATATTATTGAATATTCATATAGGAAGGATAAAAAACAGACTTTAATATATGAAAAAGTAGTTTTAAACAAAGAGCTTTTGTTTGAATATGACTATGTTACTAAGCGTGGTGAAACAAAAGGGATTGATAAATTAGCATCAACATTAAATTGGGCTTTTCAAGATACAGATTGTATTTTAAAATATGTTGTTAATAATACTGTTCTCCCTGATTCTCATCCACTAAGACAAATGATAAGATTTGTATCAAATATGTTATGGTTCAGAAATTTAGATGAAAACAGATATATTGGATTTAAATCCGACAGCAAGGATTATCGGGATTTTATATTTGAAGATGATATATTAATAGAGTTTGAGGAATTTTTGCATATAACTGGTATCAAAGAGAATCTGATAGCAATAAAAGATGCAGATGGGGTAAAACGCTTGTATTTTAACACAGATACACCATTACCATTTTTTAAAGTAGCTTCAAGTGGAACCCGTGCTTTATATACATTCTTCTATTGGTATAAAACTGCTAAAGCTGTGTCATTTATGTATGTTGATGAATTTGACGCATATTATCATTATGAGCTTTCTGAATACATTGTTACAATTCTTGAAAAAATGACAAATACCCAGGTAATCATCACTTCTCATAATACAAATCTTTTAACTAACAAGATTATGAGACCTGATTGCTATTTCATACTTTCTGATAACAAGCTCACATCATTTGCAGATGCAACCAACAGAGAATTGCGTGAAGGTCATAATCTTGAAAAACTTTATATGAGTGGTGAGTTTGATGGGTAAAAGTAAAATATTAGTTATTGTTGAGGGAGCGAAGACAGATTTCAATTTGATGAAAAGATTGATAAATATTTACGGTATATCAGAAAATCATCAAATAGTATCATATAATACAAATATATATACTTTATATAATCAATTACCAGATAACTATGATGATTATGATAATATTGATTTGCTTCAGTTGTTAAAAGAAAGAGAGAAAGATGAATCAAAACGAGCTTTATTAGATGAGCATTATTCAGATATTTTACTTATTTTTGATTTAGACCCACAAGCACCAGATTTTGCTCCTCAAAAAATAATTAAAATGGCGAACTACTTTACAGAATCAACAAATATGGGGAAACTATATCTGAATTATCCGATGGTTGAATCATTTTATCATATGTCAGACATTCCTGATGCAAATTACAATGAATATATAGTTACTATGGAAGATTTGAAGAATAGAAAATACAAGCAAATAGTACATAATATGTGCAGGAATGGTGATTATGCAAAATTTGCAGTTGATAAGGAGGAGTGTAGTATCGTCATAAAGCAAAATATTAATAAGGCTAAATCAATGGTTATGTCCGATGAGGACTTACCAGATTCTATTGCTATACTAAATAAGCAATTAGATTTACTTAGCGCTAAGAACTATATTTCTGTATTATGCACTTGTGTTTTTTATATTGTTGAATATAACAGTGACTTTATTTAGTATATGAAAAAATCCTATTTAATCATGAACTGTAAAATGGAATAAGTCTATAAAAATTGGCAACGGAAAAAGAAATCGCCTATGGTAGAATAAAAACTACCATAGGCGATTTTGTTATTTTGAAAGTGTAAAACAACGATACTTGCGTTTTTTTCCTGAAAAATCAGCCAGGATATAACTTTTTTGAAACAATTTCGACCTATCAAGTGCGTTTAGTATATCTGTAATAAGCTTCATTGGGTGGCGATTAGATAAATTACTTCTTTTTGCACATTCTTCAATAATGCTCATATTACCATACCAGACAGATTTTTGATGATTCTCAATAAGTATATCTTTCATATTTTCTGCAATAGACTTCATCTACTCACCTCATCCTTTCATCCTTACTTTTTTCTGGCATATCATTTTTCTTTGGATTGTTCTTTCTAAAACAGCCTAATATTTTATCTTTTCCAAAATAGTGTGTGCGTTCTTTTTTGGTATCCTGCTTAGCTGCCTGTACTTGTTCTTCTTTTAATTCTTTAGTTAAATCAAATAGCCTTGTTTCTTTTTCTGATAATTCGTCCTCAAACTCAAAAGGTTTATCAAGAATTTTCTTAGCTGAATCAATATCTGTATCAAGTTTGTTCAGCTGTTCTTGATATAGGTTTAGTTGTTTTTCGATAGAAAATATTGCCTTTTCAAGTTTATTTAAACTGTAATGTCCTATCGAATTTAAGCTTATATTATAGCTTTCAGAACCTAATATAACTGCATTTGCGGGTTGACCATTTTTTTCAAAAGTTAACGCAAAATCAAAGCCATAAATGCTTCCAACAGGCTCAATTTTATCAATACGCTGAGCTATTGTTTTATTACAAGCTGATTCTAACGCTTTTGCCGCTTCTTTACGGTCTGTATATATTATATTTCCGATTCTAAGCTCAAATACAGGCAATCCATCTGCACCCAAAGGTATTTGCTTACAGCGTTCAAAATCACTTGCTATATTTGAAATACGCTTACACAAACTTTCTCTTTCTGCAGGATACGCAATAACCTTATCTTCAAGCTCATAATGTGTATTTGTATATTCTGATTTAAGCATTTTTAATTCTTTTACTCTGTTATTGAGCATTAGTTGTTCCTTTATGCGTTCATCAGCAGTGCATAGAGCTTTGATTTCAGCATATGTGAGAGCTTCCTGGTCAACATCGCTGCATTTACGAGCTGGAGATTTTGATGTAATAATCTGTGATATGAATTTTTGCTTATTTTCAAGTAATTGATAAGAGTATGCGTCAAATGTTCCCTTTGTAACATAACGATATAGATGTACTTGCTTATTTTGGTTGCCTTGACGGACAATTCTTCCTCGGCGTTGTTCAAGGTCTGATGGACGCCAGGGAACATCTAAATCGTGTAAAGCTATCAGCCTGTCTTGTACATTCGTACCTGTTCCCATCTTTGCTGTTGAACCGATAAGAACAGGAACCTCTCCTGAACGAACTTTTGCAAATAGTTCAGATTTCTGTTGCTCAGTCTTTGCACTATGTATAAAGGCAATCTCATTCTCTGGAACACCTTGTGCCATAAGTTTGCTTTTTATATCATCATATATGCAAAATCTTCCGCAATCTTCAAGAGAATCCATTTCAGCCATTGACTGTTCACTATCTTGAAGATTTTCTCCATCTTTAGTCTTTGGCTTTGGAACACCTAAATCGCAGAAAATAATCTGTGTGAGCTTTTGTTCAGAGGTTTCATTATAAATTTTAAGTACATTACTAACGCATTGATTTAATTTAGTATTAGGGTCATCGGGAAGTGTAGAATCAATAAGGCGAGGGTCAAGTGCAGCCTTGCGACCATCACTTGTGATTTTTAGCATATTATCATCTTTAGGCTCAACGATACCACTATTGACCTTATCTGCACGAAGAGATAATTCTTCTACCATTCCTTTTTGAATTTCGGTGGGCTCAGTATTCACAATATGAAGTTCACATTCAGGTACATTCAGCTTAATTGTATCACTTGTGCGTACATCAGCTACTTGTTTAAACATAGACATAAGTTCAGGCATATTTGCATATTCAGCAATACGGGTACGAATTTTAAAGCCATCACCAGTTGGTGAAAGTTCATAGTCAGTCTTTTGCTTTCCAAATATTGATACCCAGTTATCAAAATTCTGTATACCGTGCTGTTTAAGAAAATCGTACTGCAAATATCTCATCATTGTATGTAATTCTGTTATTGAATTACTGATAGGTGTTCCTGTTGCAAACACAACACCCTTTCCACCAGTAATTTCATCAAGATATTGACACTTCATAAACAATTCTAATGCCCTTTGAGAGGATTTTCCAGATATACCTGATACATTCTGTAATTTCGTCACACACATAAGATTCTTAAATTCATGTGCTTCATCAACAAATAGTTTGTCGATGCCAAGCTCTTCAAAATAAACTGTATTATCCTTTTTATTAGCTGATAATTTTTCAAGTTTTTGTTCTAAAGACTTTTTTGTTCTTTCCATCTGCTTGACCTGAAAAGATTCACCGTTTTCAGATTTCAACTGTTCAATTCCTTGTGTAATATCAGCAATTTGCTGTTTATATTGTTTTTCCTGTCGTTCTGGAGATATAGGTATCATACTAAGCTGAGAATGTCCTATAATGACAGCATCATAATTTCCAGTCGCAATTTTAGCTAAAAGTTTGCTGCGATTTTTTGATGTAAAATCGTCTTTAGTTGCAACAAGTATATTAGCTGCTGGATAGAGTTTCAAAAAATCAGCACCAAATTGCTCTGTGAGATGGTTGGGAACAGCAAATAAAGATTTATTACATAAACCTAAACGCTTGCTTTCCATAGCTGTTGCTATCATCTCAAAAGTTTTTCCTGCACCGACACAGTGAGCAAAAAGAGTATTGCCACCATGCAATGCGTGTGCAATAGCATTTTTCTGATGTTCATGAAGTTCAACGCTTGAACTCATGCCTGGGAATGTCATTGCCGAGCCATCATACTCACGAGGTTTTATGCAGTTAAACTGTCGGTTATATAAATCAACAAGTTCATTACGGCGAATCGGGTCTTTAAATATCCAGTTGCGAAAGGCTTCTGCTATTTGACTTGCTCTTTGTTCAGCAACTTTTGTTGCTTCTATATCCAATTCAGTCTTTTTTTCACCATTTTCCCAAATGATTTTATTAACCTTTGGATTTTGTAGATTCAATATGCTTTCCAAGATAGCATAAGCATTTCTTTTTTCTGTACCATATGTTTTTGTTACAGTTACAGAACGGTCAACAGACTTGTTGCTGATATTCCAACGACCAGTATAAGAAGAATAATCTATTGTGATGTCCTGTTTCCTTTTTGCCTGCCAACTATAACGAGCAGGACGGTCGGCACGATTTTCGTTAGGCGTTTGAAATAGTTCATACATAAACTGTTGATAATATTCAATCGGTATCCAAGTAGCACCTAATTGTATATCAATATCTCCAGCTTTCAAAGGAGTAGGAGCTGCTGATTTTAGTGCTGAGATATTATCATAATATATGTTGTTGTTTTTTGCTTCAATTTCGGCTACAGAGATTTTTGCATAAATATCACCAGATAAATACTCAGAAGCAGTTTGATATATAATATTATCATCTGTCGATAATTCAGGAACAGGATAAATTTCACCTTTCAGCTTATCGATTATAGCTTCTTTGGACATATCAGTTAAACTTGACATATAATCTAAATCGACTTTTCCTTTTTCTACCACTGATAACGATAAAGCTTCAAGAGGAGTATCAACTTTTTCGACTACCTCAGGAACCCTTATTGTGCGTTTTGTAAATATATCAGATTTTCTTAGTAATTTATTGTCTTTTACTTCCTCAAGTGACAACATAAGAGGGAAAGAAACATCTTTTCTAAATAGTTGCTTATTATATGCGTTATTTATAAGCCCATATTTTGCATTAAAATTATCATATAAAGCATTTAGTTTAATTTGCAAATCATGAATTTTATCATCAACATAAGGTTCATTTTTTTGTTGAATAGCAAGTAAATCTCTAACGGTATCCCTGATTTCAATATATAATTTTGCTCTTTCAATGTTTTTTTCATTATACTTTTTGCCCCAGATGTCACTAAAACAAGTGATATTATCGTTTTCAAGATAATATATATCATTGTTTTGTGAGAATATACTGTAGTTACGCAAATCACTTTGTGGCATTATAGTTGAATTTTGTAAAGGTTCTATTTCTGATTTTACTGCTGTAAATTCAGCGTGTATGTTGCTTACAGCTTCATTCAGCTTATGTACTAAATCACCATCCGTTGGCATACAAATTGTGCCTGTACCATATAGCTTATTACCCTCAGCCATTTCACCTAAAATCATTTGAGGGTTATTTTCAAAATATTTGTTTACAGCGATACCATTTTCGGTTTCTCCAATCTTTACCCAATCAGGAACATCTCTACTAATATCAATAGGATAATATCTCTTTTTAAGGAAAATTATATCTGCATCAACATCAGTACCAGCATTTGCTTTAAACGATTGACTTGGCAATCTTATTGCACCAAGAAAATCCGCTTGTTTCGCAAGTTTTTCACGAAATGAAGAATCTTTCTTATCAAGTGTTCCCGTAGATGTAACAAAAGCAATTATTCCGCCAGGCTTAACTTTATCTAATGATTTCATAAAGAAATAGTCATGTATTTTCATACCGTTAATCGAAAATCTACCGAAAGGAACATTTCCTAAAACAACATCAAAGCTATTATTTTGAAAGCGAGTTTTCTCAAAGCCGTCAATAGTAATATTCGCATTAGGATAAAGCTGCTTCGATATTCTACCTGAAATGCTGTCAATCTCTACACCATATAGCTTAGAATTTTCACTTATTGAATTTGGAATTTTTCCGAAGAAATTTCCTATGCCCATTGCTGGCTCAAGAATATTTCCACCATTAAATCCAGAATTTTTAAGTACAGCATAGATACTGTCAATAATAATCGGGGGAGTATAGAATGAATCAAGAGTAGAAGCTCTTGCAGAATCGTATTCATTTTCTGTCAAAAGATTCTTTAATTCATCATAATGCGGATTGCTTTCTTTAAAATATTCTGATAAACCGCCCCAACCAACATATTTAGCAAGCACTGTCTGTTCATCAGGAGTTGCAGAACGATTTTCGCTCTCAAGCTGCTTTAATAAAGTAATTGCTGAAATATTAGCTTGAAATCGTTGTCCCTGTGTTCCAGCTCCAATATTGTTATCAGTTATTCTGTAATTTGGCTGGAATCTCTTAATATTTTCTCTACTTTCAATTACATAGTTTTCCGTATTTTCCGCAGGAACCGTTGTAGGTTCAGCGGTTTTTGAATCTTTGTTAAAATGAGTATTGCCGTTAAGGTCAAACAATGTTGGCTGTACTGAAGTAGGAGCGTGTTCGTCAATACCTCCGCCAGCTGTCCACATAAAGTTATTGTCGATTAATTCTTGTGTTCCTTTTTGCTCATTTGGTTTTCTACTTTCTTTATCAGAATTTATATTATCAAAACTAAGTTGTTCTTCAGAAGTATGTTTTTCTTCGACAATATTTTCATTGACAATATTCCGACTTCGGTGTATAATAATATCAAAGTCAAGATTGTTTAGGCATTTGGGCAATTGTAGCCCCGACACCCTAAACAATTCTTGGCTTTTTTGTTTATTGCAATAGAGCATTTTATCTTGATGTACAACTTGCTCTATGTGTTTTTCAAAATTACTACGACCATAAACACTGGTGATAAAGTTACTATCAACTTTTTCTAATTCATATGTACCGATACCGTTTGGCTTAATACTTACAATAAGTGGTAAATTATCTTCATCAGTATCCAATACACAAATAACAAGACTATCATTTCTCGAAAGAGAATCAAAAATCATAACTGGATTTTCTAACAATTCAGGTAATTTCTTGATTTGCTCTGTTGTTAAACCGTGCCAATGAATATTATCTTTGGATTTTGGGTGTATAGCTTCTCTTAAATGCTTTTGTGTATACAGCATAGGTAATTGTTGGCAACCAACATCAAGCAATATTTGAGTGGTATCACAAACCTTTAATGCACTATATTGATTTTGATTATTTGGTTGTAACGCTTCATCAACCTGCTCAGAAAATGTTTTTTCATTTTTTGCTTTTTGCTCTGATAGAATACTGTCTTGTACTTTACGAAAATCTTCAATACTCATACTACCATCATAAACAAAGGGGTCAAAATCATTTTCAGAGTCGTATAACTTATCAGAAAAAGCCATACCTATTTTTGCGGCAGCTTGTCTTGTTTCTTCAATTTTTGAAAGAACAACATCAGTATTTTCTGAAACAGTATCTAATACATATTTTTGCATTTCAGTATCACTCTGATACTGATTTAAAAAACTGATAGTTTCTTTTGCAGTATATCCATTTATGACAAAATCATTATCTGCTGAACCTACTATCAAATCTGTAATAAGATTATTCAGAGTAAGCTCAACTTCAAGCTTATAATTTTGCGTATCTGAATTTTTATGTGCATTTCTGACATTTTGATTATCTCTGATAATATCACAGGCAAAGTCAATAAATTCGTTTTGAACGGTTTTAATAGAATCTTCCAGTATTTTAACAACCTCGGAATATTGCGTATATTGCTTTAAAAAATCAATAACTCCACCATCGCCATCGCCAATGTCTTGTCTGAATGTATGAATTGTTCCATCGGGCATATTTATATTAAATTTTGTTTTAGCATATCCTTGATGTATATTTTCTATTTCACCTTTTTCATATGCTTCATAGATTTTATCTATGTCATCTCCATATGAGTCAATTTCATACTGCCTTTGCTTAATCCATTCATTGTCAGCTTGTTTCATTATGCTGTCAAATTCAGCAACAGTATATGTTTTACCATCCTCAAACGCAGAGCTTTCGCTCCATTCACAAGTTATTGTCGGATGTGTATCAGATTGATGAATTTTATCATTTTCGGAAATATTAACAAGCTGTGTAATATCTATTTTTTCTTTTGAAGTATTTATTTGTTCTGATGATGTCTGCTCAAATTCAAGCTGTGAATAAAATCCAGAAAGCACTTTTTCAGAAATTTCTTGCATTACGCTTAATTCATCAGAAGTAAGTATTTTATAAACATCAATACTATTTGTTAAGTTTCCAAACACATCTGGAATAACAATCTTATTCCACTTTCTACCGTCAGTTTCAAACAAAATACGCTGTTCGCTGTTTTCGTTAAGTAATAAACCATATTCAGCTAATCTATTCCAAAGACCTCTATTAGGTTCTATTTCTATTTCTGCGATTTTACCTTTTCCAGTATCAAATACACTTGCATTTTCTGCATCATACATAAACCAGAAAATCTCTGCTGTATCGGCTGTGTATGTATTCATTATAAACTGATTATGTAAGGCGTTTAATTCTATGTGCTTTACATCAGAAATAAGACGATAAAGGTTTTCAAGAGAATTTTTACTATGCAAAATATTAGGTATTTTACGCAATTCATCAGGAGCAAAATTGTAATCAAGTATTTTCAATATTGTTTCGCTGACATCATTATCTATAAGTTCTCTTATTGCTTGTTTTTGTTCATTGTCATAGCCTCGCAAATAGGTAACACTGTCAAAAAGCATATCCTTTGCAACTTGTTCTTTATAATCGCTTATATTTTGACCATTAAATATAAATTCATATTCAGATAAATCTTTATATGCTTCAACAAATAATTCAGTATATTTTTTAAGTTGTTCTGGTGAGTATTGACTTATCTCATAAATATCAGATGAAAGTATCTCAACAAGGCTTTCACCTTTTAGATAACACAGATTTATTGCTGGAAGTAAGATAGCTTTCTGTTCATCACTATATTGGAATTTTGCTATTGAATCATATATCGGAGTTAATTTACCTACATCTTTTTTAAATAAGCTTCTTTGTTCTTGTATCGCTTGTATAATCTCACTTAATTTTTCTCTATCGTTTTTGTTTATTGTAAGCGTAGTATTGTTACCGTAAATTCGACCAGAAAATGTAATATGAGAAGAATTGAGAATTTCAGCAACTTTAAGGGCTAAATCAGTATCAAGCTTTTGAAATTCCTTATCTCTTATATTGCGATAGTTCGTATTTCCAATAATGTTTTTAGGTTCCGAAGCTTTTCGAGGTACTGATTTACTTACACCTTGCATTTCTGGCAAATACATAAGATTTTTTAAATCAAAGCTATTGACAGCTATACTGCCAATATCATTTTGAATATAATAGCAGTAATTTAATGCGGAGGATTCTAATATAGACAATATTGATTGCAACTTATCTTTTTCGACATTTAAAATAGTTTTTGCTGAGTTTGAAGTTGAATTGTTCCAGATTGTATTACCGTATATGTTTACCATTTATTCCACCTCCAACTTTTGCCCCAGTGGGGCAAAAGTTAATATTATAACTCCTGTCCCTGTGACTTAAGCTGTTTAGGTGCTTCGTGACCTTGCTCCTTAGCTTTTATTGTTGCTGCACTTCTCTTTATTGTATCTCTTGATAAAGGTGATGATTTTCTTTGTTGCTCAACTTTCTTGTCTGACTGTGGTTCTGATTTCTGCGGTGTTTCTGCTGGTTCAGCAAATAAGTTATATAAATTCTGAAAGCTTGGTAAATCTTGAGGTACTTCTGATGACATTACTTTATAAGCTATTTCCTCTTTAAGTCTATCCTCAGCATTCTGGCTTGGCTCTTCTTTTATCTCAGTAAATTTATTGTCAATAACCTGTTCGCTGGTATCAAGAACATTATCAACAGCTTGATTAGTTGTAATATCTGGCATATTGCTTATTGCAGATGATATTTTTTCACAGCTTTCATTGATAATCTCATCAGCTCTGCTATCAGGAAGAAGATTAACAGCTTCAAGTTTTTTATCCATACCCTCAAGTTTAGTTATCTTGTCTTTAAGAAATGTTTTTTGTTTGTTAAGACTATGTAGTGTATTTCTAAGCTTAACTTTTTCTTCTGCAAAATGAGTTTTATCAAATTGCTTTTGTGTTACAGCTATTTTTATTTCAAGCTTATCAAGCTTTTTCTTTGAACGAGTAAGGGAAGATTTTCTAAATTCCTGCAAGCCATTTACAAAGTTTTCTCTGCGACCTTGAGATGTATGCATATTATTTAAAAACTTATCTATGTTTTCAAGCTTTGTAAGTTTCTTAGAAATTTTAGAAATTCTAAGATTATTCTTCTCAATTTTATTTTGCTTGGAAGTGATACTTTGCTTTTTGTCGGTAAGTTTATCTTCTAACGAAGAAATCTTATTTGCTTTTGATTGTTCATAAAGCTTCAAAAACTGTACAACAGGAGCAGGAAGCACTGGTATATCAAGCAATTTTCTGCACTGTTTAAGGGCTTCTACAGAATCATCTTTTTTAGCTTGCCACTTTTCAATCTTAGTTTCAGCTTTTTTGATTTTCTCCTGTAACTTTGAGTTTTTGTCCTCAAGCTTAGCTCTTTTTACTTCAAATTTTGTGTGTTTAGAATCAAGAACACTATGACTAAGTTTTATATTTTGCTCTGAATCTTTCTTATCCTGAGATTGCTGTGAAGTATTTTCTTTATCAGTTTTTGTTTCATCTTCCTCATTAAAAACTGTTTCTTCAGCAACAGTTTTTTTCTTTTGCGGAACAGAGTCGTAATACTTATTAGCAAGTTGTTCACCATTTAATGGCTCAACAACATTTCCTGCTTTATCAATAAGATTATAAATCTTATCTTTTTCAAGAGTGGCAAGCAAGGTTTTTCCATTATTGATTTTTTCAATATCATCCTGATTTAAAATCAAATAGCGTTCCTTGTCATCATATGTTCTTGGTACTCTGGTTTTAATCTCATTCTCAGTTTCTTTGGCTATTAGTATATCGCTGATTTTAATGTCTATAGTTTTAGTTTCATCTTTGTCTGGCATATTTTTATCCTCCTGATTACGGTTTAACTTTTGCCCCAGTGGGGCAAAAGTTAATTATCCTTGTTTTTTGCGTTCTATTTGCTCGTTTTGTTCTACAAACTGACCTTGTTGCTGATTGTAATAGTTATCACGAATTATTTTTGCGTTTCTGATAATTTGTTCACGGGTAAGTAATGCTCGCTTTCTAACTTCCTGATGTTCTTGTTGTATCTGACTAATTTCGTTATGCTTATGTGAAATGACCTTATCAACCTTTTTGGCTTTTTCAGAAGCATAAGTAGAATTTTTAATTTCTTGCTCTGTTTCTGAATTAAGCTGTACAACCTGACCTAATGCTTGCTTTAGCGTTATTTCGTCTGCTTTGTAATTATTTGCGTAAATCTCACACAAAATATGTTGTATATCATTTGGATAACGCTTAACAGTGGATACGGACATATTTAGCAATCTGGCAATTTCGGGTATCAGACTAAGATAATCATCAGATTTAGATTGTTCTACAGTTCTGTCTATCAGCATAATAAAACATACTCTTTCACATACATTCTTATCCAACAAAGCAAAACTTCGCTTGGTATATATAAATTTGGGAAATCGAAAGAATAACTACATATTGTAATTAAATCTTTAAGTGATATTAGGAAATTTCCTGATAGATTATCCAAACATCCCTCTGATAAATTCAATTCTTGCTCAAAACGCTTTATGTTTTCCTCTGTGTATTCTCCGTATCTTCTTTCTATGCAACAGCCTATTGTATGTCTTAGATTTTTATATGGAAAATGCTCATCTTCATCACAATCATTACGATAAAGCACTGCTACTTTCGGAAATGAAGAACTTATTTTTCTGACTTTTAAGACCTTGACTTTCAAGAATCATTACCTCCTCTTTGAATAAGCTTTTTTAGTTTTAGGAAAATCTAAACCAATAGAATAATCGTTTTTTAGTAAAAGATATGCGTCAAATTCTTTGCCAGCCTTGTTTTTAAAACCTTTTATCAAGTCGCTTTTTCCTTTTGAAAGCAATTTTGTTGCTTGAGTTGGTGTTATTGATTTGCCACACATATTTTTCCAAATTACAAAGCCACACCCATCTTTACCACTTTCACACGAATAGCTTTTTGGAAATTCCATAACTTTTTTACCGCACTTAGGGCATTTTCCAACAGCTTCTCGGCTAAAATCAAAACCACTTGCAGTATCAACAGTGCCGTATTTCTGAATAAGCTGTAAAACAAAGTTATTTATGCTGTCAATGAAATCAATATCAGAAGCAGATTCCTTTTCGATGTTTTGTAATGTTGTTTCCCAATCAGCAGTCATTTTAGGAGATTTAACTTCTTCAGGAACAACCGCAATAAGGCTTTTTCCTTTTTCTGTTGGAAGAAGTTTCTTTCCATCACGCTTTATATATTCTTTTTTAATAAGATTTTCGATAATTCCTGCTCTTGTTGCAGGAGTTCCTAAACCTTTCTTTTCTGTTTCAGAATCTTCATCATAGTCACTATTTCCTGCAATTTCCATAGCAGAGAGAAGCGTATCCTCTGTATATTGCTTTGGTGGAGCTGTATAACGCTCTACCTTAAATGAACCGACCATTGGATATGATTCTCCGACATTAACCTCTGGTAAAGCCTTATCGTTATTTTTCTCATTATCTCTATCAGTATTTTTACCTTTTAACTGTGGCATTATGTGCTTTTCCAAAGCCTTGAAACCTACTTCGACAACCGTTTTTCCGTTTGCGTGGAAATCGTGATTTTCACAAGTGACAACAATTTTAACAGTTTCATATTTGTGAGGTTCACCTGTAGCAAGCAAGAGTTTTGCTGATACAAGTGCGAGAATGTTTCGTTGACCTGTTGGCAATTCTGCAAGATTTATATTTTGAATCTCCGCAGTAGGAATAATAGCGTGATGGTCTGAAACTTTAGCATTATTTATGCAGCGTTGAATATTTGGAACAAAATCAATATCAGAGCTTATAAAGGTAGGGAAGCACTGTTGTACAATCTGTACCATATTTATTGCAGTTTGTTCCATATCATCTGTTATATATTGGCTATCTGTACGAGGATATGTAACAAGCTTTGCTTCATAAAGTGCTTGTGTATAATCAAGTGTTTGCTGTGCTGTATAGCCAAATTGTCTGTTAGCCTCACGCTGAAGAGTTGTAAGGTCATAAAGTTTTGGAGGATTGGTAGTCTTTATCTCCTTTTTTACATCAGTTACAACCGCTGGTTTGCCATTACATAAAGCAAGCAAGTTATTAGCCATTGATTCATCATCAATGCGTTCAGAGCCTACAACAAGTCCATTGCCACAATTCAAGCCAATCTGAAAGTATTTTTCCTTTATGAAGTTTGTAACTTTATAATTTCTGTCAACAATCATTGCAAGAGTAGGAGTCTGTACTCTACCGATAGAAATGTTTGTTTTATATCGAATTGAAAATAATCTTGAACCATTCATACCAACAAGCCAGTCGGCTTTTGCTCTTGCTAAACCAGCAGCAAATAAGTTATCATAGCAACTATCATCTTTTAATTCTGCAAAACCTTGTTTAATTGCAGTAGCTTCAAGAGATGATGTCCACAATCTTTTTACAGGCTTATGACAATTAGCAAGATTATAAACATAGCGGAAAATACATTCACCCTCACGACCTGCGTCAGTTGCACAGATGATTTCTGTAACATCATTTCTGAACATAAGAGATTTAAGCAATTCATACTGAGATTTAGTTGCTTGATTTACTACAAACTTCCATTGTGACGGCATTATAGGCAAATCTTCAAATTTCCACTGCTTGTCTGCGTATTTAGCATCATAAAAGTTAGGTGGGGCAAGTCCAATCAAATGACCGAAGCACCAAGATACAAGATATTCGTTGCCTTCAATATATCCGCTTTTAGTATTCGATATACCAAGAACGGCTGCGATTGTTTGAGCGACTGATGGCTTTTCAGCTATTACAAGTTTCATTCTTTCTTACTCTCCTCATCTTCGTTAATTTCCTCATCTTCCTCAAAATCATCAAAAGGTACTACTGTTTCTTTTTTATTTCCAAATCCACCTTTTTTAATCTTGAAGATAATAAAGCCGATTATACCCAATACGATAACTCCACCAATCAAAAGAATATTAGTCATACCACTGTCTGATGTTTCACTGCTTTGGCTTTCCTCTCCAGATTCTTCTGAACTCTCTGATTTGTCTGAAGATGTATTATATTCAATATCACTATTTTCTGAGTTGTCACTGTTTTTACTCATAAGTTTTTGCAAGTCATATGTATCTACTTCATTCAGAAAATAAACATTATCCTCGGCTTTCATTTTGTCAATGATAATGTAAAAAACATCTTTATCTCTTGTTGTAACAGCTAAAAATTGAAATTTACCATCATCAGCAATAACCTCTTGAGAAGCTATCAAATCAGCATTTCCTGATGTATTATCCGAGAATAGATAGTTTAAATCTGAACTTTCAGGCGATGAACTTTCTTCTGATGGAGTTTGAGTTTCTGGCTTATCAGGCTCAGCTTGAGATGTAGTTTCTGTCTGTGAAATTGTTTCAGATTGTGAGCTTGTTGCGGTACTTGTTGCAGTACTTGTTTCGGTTGCTGAAGCGGAAAGTGGTACAGCAGAAACAATCGCAAGAGCCATAAATGATACAAGTATTTTTTTGATTTTATTCATTTAAAATTCCTCCTCTTATATTTTGATTAGAATTTTTTCTTTCGTCAGGAGCAAGAAGTTCCATTATATCCTGTTGAGTAAGATTATTTTTTCTGAGAATCTTTGCAAGAGTCAAATCATCGTTAAGAGTTTCAATAGTAGCTTCCTGATGTTTCACAATATTAAGGATTTCCTGGTCATTAATCTCTTGTGCCTGCTTTTCGAGTTCTTTTTTTTGTGCAAGCAAAGATTTCATTTTCTCATCTATTGATTTGATTTTTGCTTGAATAGCGTTAATTTTTCTTTGACTTTGATTTTCTGTCATAAAGAATTTTCCTTTCGATGAATAAATTTGTTGACTGTAATACAAAAAGATGATATGCTTGTATCATAAAAATATTTTTTAGGAGTGTTGCAAAATGAAAACCACAATGAAAAAAATCGTTAGTATTCTTCTATCTTTTGTGACTGTTATGTCAATATCTTCTGTAACTGCATTTGCGACTGAAACTAAATTCAATCGTTATGAGCAAATAAGGTATTTAAATGATGAGGAAAGGTATGATTTTATTTGGAAATCGTTTACTTACGGTCAGTCAAACGAACTCGCTGAATGTGAAAAAAATGACGACTTACTTACTTTGTCAATAGCAAGGGAAGAACTCAAAAATTTCGTGTCACAATTAGGAGATAAATACAATGAAATTGATTATCAAGTTACAGACGCAAGTGCAGATTTTAGTAGATACTTGCATAATAAATATGGCAATATAGTGCCATATAGTGAAGAAGTTGTGCAGTATCTAAAGTCACATACAAATGCAAATTTGCAATGGTCATTTGATAATGATAAAAAAGAATATAGCGTTTCTGATAATCCATCATGGGGTTGTTATGTTGCATTAACAGGAAAATATATGCAGTATTCAGATGATAATGTTTCAGATATACTCTTTTGGGCATATGATGAAGCAACCAATAAGTACATTTGCAAAAATGAAAATGGCAAGGTTGTTAATTCTGTCACTAAATATCATCTTAAAAATGAAACCTCATCAAGTGAAACTGCAAGTACTTCTTCTAATTCTTCAACAAATAGTAGTCAAACAAGTTCGATGACTGATAACAAACCTGATACGGCTTCATATTCTGCTACTACAGGTAGTCCCAAAATGGAAAGTGCTTTAACCGCTTCTGGTGACGATACTCCTACAACAACTGAATCTGTCGGTCCAGATACACAAGAGGTTGTTTTTGCAGATGATTCAAGCAATCCAAGCACTACACAAATAATATTGATTGTAATCGGTGTTTTGATTATTGCAGGAATAATTGTTATTATCATAATGCTTAATAAGAAGAAAAAAGAGGAGTAGTCTTCTGAGAAATTTGACCGCCTGAGAGGGCGGTTTTTTTATTTGCCCTCATTCTCGTGACGATATATAAGATAACGAAGGTCTACTTCTGACCAATCTGTTCCGATTAATGGAAATTCCTTAGGATACCCAATCTTAACTGTTATATGAAGATAACTTTTTGAAGCTTTTGAATTACTTTTATTTTGCCAGCAATGCTTGTAATCAGTTACTTCACCAATTAATTGACCTTGCTTTACTGTATCACCTTGCTTAAGAGTGGTCTTTATATTTTCATATATAAATTCAAAAGGAAATTTTTTATTGTTTTTATCTTTATCATCATACCAAAGTTCTATATCTTGAGATGTATTAATAGAGAGTGATTGTTCACCTTCATTTATCCAATTAACATATCCATCGCACATTGCATAGACCTTAGCACCTTTTTTTGCTTCAAAATCAACACCCTTGTGGCAGTCAGTAAGACTGCAATGCTCACTGTTCCAGGTTTGAATATCGTAGCCATAGCCGTTATATATTTTGCCAGAGAGCTTTTCAAGCGATTTGCCACCGACTGGAGCATTAAACATTTGATGATTACCATATGTCTTAGTGCCTTTTTTGTTTTGCGGTTCTGAAAGTACAGAGTAAAAGCTAAGTCGAGCGTCCTTATATTTATCCTTATCAGCACTGTCTTTTTCTTTTTCTGCAAGAAGCTTTCTGCAAGCCTGGTCGAATGTGCAATTTTTCTGAACAGTGTAATATAGCGAACAATCCTCATACCAGTAATTTTTTTTATAAAAGCTAATCAAGCAAATATCTTTCAAATTACTGTTCCATTTTGCAGTATCAGATGGATTTACAACGCAGTATATTTGTTGCTTATTATCAGTCCAGTACCACTCTGAACGCTTTTCATATTTTTTGCTGCCATCTTTATTAGTACCATGTTCCCAAACATAAGTGTTTGCGGTAGTTACAGCATAAAATGGATTATTGGTGTTTCCTGATGAGTCTTTTATAATATAGCGTTGGTCTTGAATATAATAGCCTGTTTTTTTATTTCCGTCATTAGCGTCCAGAACCTCAAGAGAATTATAATCGTAGTGAAGATAACCATCCTTGCAAAATTGTTCAATTTCTGACGGAACATTTCTTATCTTCATCTGACTTCTTGTAAAGTCCTCGCTGTAAACAGTCCAATAGCTACTGTTCGGACCACCTCCACCATAGAAAGTATACTTATCAAGCTGTTTCCATTTTGATACATCTTCATATTTATGTTTAAATGTGTATTCGGTTTTAAAAAGTTTCTCAAGAACCTCTGTATAGTCATTATTCCATTCCCAGTTTGGAACAGATTCTTCTTCTCCATCACCAGTAAAGTTATATGTGTACGCACACATAAACGCAGCAAGTAAGTCTGGGTCAAAGTCATAAGATGTACTTTGAGAAAACTCTGTACTTTTGCCAAAATAGAAGTGTTTAGGTGTTGTTTTGTATGAAGAAGTGTCTACACCAAAATCCGAAAGTCCATTTTTCCAATCGGATTTACATTTTAAAATTTTCTGATTGAAGTTATAAGCTATTTTCGTGTAGTTCTCAATTGAGTCTGACAAGTACCTATCTTGAGCGTTATATGTGCCAAGAATATATGAACTATTGCCTGCAGTACCAGTAAACATTAGCATTAAAACTGAAAGTATAAATATTATCGCAAGTATAGGGAGTAGGAGTATGCCAAACATTTTAAACGCAAACTTAGTAAAGTCCGCGGCAATTTTTACAGTCTTTTTAGCTGCTTTTTTTGCAGCTTCCTGAGCTTTTTGTTTAAATGTTTGCTGTGGTTTCTTCTTTTTATACTTTTTCTTTTTAGGAGGATTTTGTTTTTTCTGCTGTAAGCGATTTGCTTGTTTATGCAATTTACTTTTTCGAGCTGGCTCGGTTTTATTTTGCAGCTTTCTTTTAGCTGATTTAGCAGTTTTTACAGTCTTTTTTACTACAGCGACGGACTTATCTACAGCTTGAAGTGCGTCATTGTTAGGGTCACTCATCAGCAATTTCTGTCGCATTGAAGCCGTTAGCTGCTTTGTTCCTGCAGCGACAGGAACAAGCGGAAGTGCAGCTATTGGAACAACTTTAGCTTTCTTTTTTTGCTTTTTTAACAGCTTTTTGAATTTTTCCTGATTTTTATAAATCTTTTTTTCAAGTGATAAATTCTTTTTACGCTGTAATTTTTTAAGCCGTGTATTTTTTTGTATTCTTTGCTTTTGATTAAGTTTTTGAAGCTTACCCTTTTTCTGTGGCTTATAAACCTTTTTTATAGCTTTAAATCTGGCTTTAGATTTGTTTGTAGATTTATATACCTTTGAAATAGTTTTCAGTCTTTTTTTCTGTCCTTGTTTGAATGATTTATAAGACTGTTTTTCAAGTTTAAAGCTTTGTTTTGCTTTTTTAACCTTGAACTTTTGAGCTTTAAAGGACTGTTTTAGTTGACTGTATTCTTTTCTTTCAGCCCTGTATCTAATTATATATTTTCGAGCATTGTTTAGATTTCTGACTGCTGTTATTGATGAAAGAACAGCTTTACCACCATCAAGAGTATCACTACTATAACTTAGCCTTTGTCTTAATTTATTTAAAGCGAAAGAGCTTGATGTAATTACAGCACTTTCGGCAGTTAACGCTGTTGCTTTTACAACTTTTTTAGCAGCCTTAATTGTAAATTTGCTTGTAGAAATTAAAGGCTTTGTAGCGGAATATGCTACTTTTCCAAACTTACTTTTTGGAGAATACTTAATTTGTCTTTTTCTGAAAGGAACATCTCCCTCAAAAAAACGCCCTGAATCAGCTAATTTATGAAAAATTCCTTTTTGCTTATAGAGTGGAGCATTAGCACGAACTATTTTAACATCAGTTTTGAATTTTCCAGATTTATGCTGACTTCGTTCAAAATGAATATGAAACTCTTTGCCAGAAAAGCGGTTTGTTATAGCGTCTTTAGTGATTAAAGCTGTAGTTTCTGTAATTAAAACTGATTTTGTAACAGCTTTAATCAGAATATTTTTTGATGGAGTACCAACCTTGTGAAGCTTATGCAGAACACCTCTGTTTTTATATTCTTCACTCATCAATATTCACCGCCTTATGTTCGTTTCAGCTCTGCTAACTTTTGTTCTAAGAGGTTTCTTTCCTCTGGCTTAGTTGTAATGAGCGAGTACATAACTGTATCTGTTGGGAATTTATCTTCAAATGGCAATATTGTTTTACCATATCGAATAAGTCCTTTACCTTGTCCACTATTGGTAACATACTTTATTTGCTCATCAGATATATGTAGCTTTTCTTGCAAAATATCTCTATCACCAGCAGACTGGTTAAGCATACAAATAAAGTCAGAATTATCAAGAATATTTTCGATTTCTGAAGATGAGAGCAAGTCTTTGACATTTTGAGTAATACCTGTTGGTACACCGCCCCATTTACGGAAACGCTTCCACATTTCAACGGAATACTTAGCTGTCTGCTCATCACGCAAAAGTAAGTGAAATTCATCTATGTAGTAAAGTGTTTTTTTATCTTCATCTCTATTAAGTGAAACCTTATTCCATACTTGGTTTTGCAAAATAAGCATAGCCATTTTTTTGAGCTGCGTTCCAAGTTCCTTGATGTCATAGCAAATCAATCTATTTTTTGTATCAATATTTGTTCGATGATTAAAGAGATTCTGAGAGCCACTTACATACATTTCAAGTGCATTTGCTACTCTTAAAGCAATTTCACCTTCTTGACGCAATGCAGCAAGTAAATCTGCAAGTATTGGCATTGTTCTGCGTATTGGATTATGCTCAAAAAAGTTATTGTATATTTTTCGTGTTGCGTTATCAATCGCAGTTTTTTCTTCGGCTTCAAGTCCAAAGCGACCGCCAACCACGAGCTCGCAAAGTGATATAATAAAATCAGATTTATCTGCAATTATATCTTCCTGATTATCTTTTGTAATATCGTTAAAGTTGACATCAAGAGGATTTATATACTGTTCGCTATTTGACGATATTTTTATAACCTGACCATCAAGATAGTTTATAAGGTCATAATATTCTCCCTCTGGGTCTACTACGATAATATCTGATATGGTCTTTAAGTATCGGTCAATAATCTCTCTCTTAATGAAGAATGACTTACCTGAGCCAGGTGTACCAAAAACAAGTCCGTTTGGATTTTTAAGATTTGCTCTATCTGCCATTATCATCATTTTTGTTAATGAATTTATGCCATAATAACAACCTTTTGATTGATAAAGCTCATCGGCTGTAAACGGTATAAATACACCTAAAGCAGATGTAGGCAATGTTCTTACATTAGGTACTTCATTGTATCCAAGTGGCAAAAACGAAGAAAAAGCTTGTTCTTGCAACCAATCAAGGGTGTTTAATTTACAGGCATTTTTTTGAGTTATTCTCTTTAACTTAGCAAGCTGTAAATCTGCTTTCTTTTTGCTTGTAGAATAACTACGAATAGTAAGTGTAATATTGAACAATCGCTCATTTCTGCTATTTAAATCTGCAAGAAGTTCTGAAAGTTCATCTAAGTAAAGTTTGATTTGCTCAGGCAAAATATCAGGGTCATAGCCAGACATAGAAGCTTTTTTCTGTTCATCAATTTTCATTTTTTCTACATCAGTTTTTTTACCTCTTACAAATTTCAATGCTTTGAGCTGGTCAAATGATTTAATATGTATATTTACAGACACTTGCTCACCACAATTTAGATATTCATTAAGTATTCTGTCTGATAGCTCACCAGCCAAAATATCAATGGATGTTATGTTTCCATAACCTCCATTGATTTCAAATTTACTCTCCTTGAATTTCATTGAAACAGGAGCAATAAAATCTTTTGTTGAATATCCACCTTTAAGCTTTAATCCCCAGTCAAATATGAACCTATCATCAGAGAACGGATTTAAAGCATGATACAAAACTTCAAGTCTTTGTTTACCATCAAGTTTAATTGCTTTTACATCAAACTCTGCAAATAGTCTTGTTATTTCGTCTGCAATAGAGTTAAGTTTACGATATGCAGCTTTTAAAGACGCTTCATGTATCGTAAATGTCAATAGTTTTCTTAATACAAAACCATGATTACTGTTACGGCGTTGCTTACAAAGCATTTCGGAATATTCATTACGGACAGCATTAAAATCATCATCTTGTGCAGGAATTTTAATCTTATCCATCTCGTCATCAAGATTTTGTCTTTGATTATCATATGTAAACTGAAAATCAATAGAATCATCAAAATAATTCAGCAAGCTACACCATTTGGAAAAGATACCTTCTTTATCATCTAAATCAGCAAGCTCATAATTTGTGTCAAAAAACTCTACAGTCATTGAAAAAGTATTTTTATCAACCCAACAAACTCCATTACTGCACATTTCAATGTATGGAATGATAGTTTGTGTAGCAGAACTGTTATTCCTATTTTTCATTTTCAATTTGTGCATTCTGTTTTGTATTTGTTTTCGTTGTTCTTTTGTAAGATTGATTTGTTTTTTAGTTTCTTTAGCCAATGTTTTCACCTTCGTTTCTTATCACTGTTGGCAAGCATTTGTTTTAGCTTATCGTATTCAAACTGCCGAGATAAAATCAAAAAAGTATTTTCCGATTGATATGTTCTTGTTCTTGGCTTGCGAAAAAAAGCAATCATCAATTTAATAATTTGCTCAAAGTGCATACCGTTTTTATTAAAAATCCCACAGAATATCGCAGGAAATGCACATATTCCAAGTGCAAAACAAGCTGCCTGAAAATTGATTGTAGTATTACAAATATAAAAAGCGGTAAAACCCATTACGGCACCTATGCCAAAACTTATAGCTTGTCTTTTTGTTAAGCCTAAAATGAATTTTTGCTTAATAAGTGATAAATCTTTTGGTATTTTTACATAGTTTTGAGCCATATTTCACTCCTTTCCAACTTTTGCCCCAGTGGGGCAAAAGTTTAATGAGCTGAAAATACTGATTTTGAAATATTACTTGAACGGAATACGGTAAATATTAGTGCGACTATATAACCTAACATCATTGCCATACTGCCATTAATAGCAGCTGCATTCGAACCAATATTAGACATTTGCGTTATAACATTTCCAAGTAACACCTTGAAGATTGTTAATGCAACTACTATAAAAAATCCTTGAAATGCTAAAGCAAGTATATTCCTAAGCCAATTCTTACCTATCTCGCCCCAATCTCTATTCATCATAGTTGCCATCGGAATAGGAGATATTGAAAGATACATAAATACTTCAATCATACGACTTGCAAGAACAATGATTATTGCACCAAGCACAATAAAAGTAACTATTGCTATCAGGAATGAAAGAATGAGTAAAACTACTAAATCACCTATTCCCAAATTCACCAAATTACTGCGAAGTGAACCCGATATTGTCGCTGAATTCAGAAAACTTTGTCCGTCAGGGAAAAGACTTGTTAATCCTGAAGTTACAGCAGTTGAACCAAATCCAAAAACATTTGTGACAATATAGAATACATTAGACACAAGCAAAATCCCACATACGGCTTTGACAGACCACTTGAAAAAAATGCTTGTGTCAAAATCCCGAAAGTTGTTTCCAGAAACAACCATTTGAATCAGTTCATAAACTAAAACAATAATCAAAATAAATAATGCAATAGGTACGATAGCATTGTTAGTAATTGTTTCAATACCACTCCATATTGGTGTTGCATTAGGGTCCGTAGAACCTGTAAATTTATCAGGAGTATCTGATAATAAACTTGTCATTACACCTTGATTACTTGTATTGAATGTACTGTTAAGAGTATTGCTTGTACTTTGCAAAGAACCAACTATGCCGTCTGCTAACACACCCTTGAACCAGTTTTGTATTGCATCTATTGCGTCCTGAACTATATTCCAACTCATTTCATCACCCTCTTTGGGCAGACACACTTTGCGGAATAAGTGTGTCTGTTATTTTAAGAAAATCTATAATTACATCGCAGATTTCATCATTGTTCCAAGAATAGGGACAACTACAATGCCGAGGAGAACAAGTCCAAGACCTGCCATAAGCTGTTTCATACCTTGTGATTTTGCACCAGGATTATCGTTTCCATAGCCTTCTATGAGATTTACAACACCCCAAACACCAAGACCAGCACCAATAAGGGATATAACAGACTGCAAAACTGTAACTGTTTTATTTATAAAGTCTGTTGTATCTACTTTACCACTTGCTCCTGCAGCAAAAACTGTCATTGTAAGTTTGTAAATGAAATCCAAAAAATAAGAGGAAGTTGGTAAAAACCGAAAAAACAAGGGAATATCAAAAAAATCCCATAAATAAGCCGTTTTTCGAGCGTAACGAAAGGTTACACTTTGAAAAACGGCTCTTTTTTTGGATTTTATTTGAAAGCAGTTTTGGGCGATTTTAGGGCTTATAAAGGGTATGTAATTACCATTAGAAAATAGCGTTTAAAAGTGTTTAAGAAAGCTATAAATGCGGTTTATAAGCCGTTTAAGGGCATTTTACGAATTACACAGCACAGCTGTTGCAATGGTTGACAATTGGTAATTTAATCGCAACTAAATACACATTTAAATAGCAACCAGTTGCAATTCAGTAATTATGTACATTTATAAGATAAAATGATAACAATTACTAATTTTAAAATCGCAACCAAAATGTATAATTAAACACTATTTTTGTATATTTATTAATAATTATGCATCAAGAACACCTATAACCTGACCGAAGCATCGAACATCATTACAATTTTTAAGTGATATATTAGGATAATCAGGATTAAGCGAAATAAGTTCTCCGTTCCCCATTTGTTTTATAAAGGCATCACCATCTATGTAGAATATACCAATTTCACCTTCAAATATTGAAGGTGTTTTTTTTACTAAAACTATATCTCCATCAGAAAATTTAGGTAACATACTATTACCACTTATCATAAGCATAAAATCAGCCTCTTCAGTCTTGCTATTTTTGGGTACATTACGCCATTCTGATGAACTCTCAAACAAATAATTTCCGTTACCAGCACTGGCAGACTGTGGATAATAAGGCAACATAATTTTAGGCTCTTCGAACTTTTCTGATAATATAGGAGATTTGGTAATAACTTTGGCAGTATTTTTAGTTGCCTTACGCCAAGTTGGATCATCTGTTCTACCAACTAAGTAATCAATAGAACATTCAAAAAAATCAGCAATTTTAATTAAAATTTCACCATTGGGTAAAACACCACTACGCCAGCGGGAAATTGCACTTTTACTTAATTGAAGTTCTTTAAGCAATTGAGTCATTTTTATTTTTTTGTTACTACACATTAACTCTAAATTGTTAAAAAACACAATAATTCCTCCTAACTGTTGTGCAAAATGCAGAAAGTGCTTTAAAAAGCACTCATAATATTGACAAGTGCTTTTTAAAGCACTATAATATTTACTAAAGTAATTAACTTACTTAAATATTACCATAGTCATAAAGTAAAAACAAGAAAAATAAGGAGGAATATTTGTATGGGTATTAGCGAAAATATCAAGAATATTCGCACAAAAGTAGGAATGACACAGGCTCAACTTGCTCAAGCTGTCAAGGTTAATCAATCAATGATTGGACTAATTGAAACCGGACGCAAAATACCGTCGTTAATGCTTACAATGGATATTGCAAAAGCATTGGATTGCACTATGAATGATATATGCAGAGAATGAGGAGTGAAAATTATGGAAAACACAATATGCAAGATAACAGATTCAAAGGTTCCTACTTGACTGCGGTATAGAATTATCGCAAGCATCTATTTGTCGATACGCAAAGAAATTTTACAGAGGGTGAATCAAAATGGAGAAATATCTTAAAGAGATTATTAGTCAAAAAGGCTTAAGTGAGGCATATAAGGAATGTATTCATATGATTGAAAGTCTGATGAACACAGCGAGTGACTGGAAGTCCGACAGTGAAAAGCTTAGTAATATCAAAAGCCTCATCGGAATAATCGAGGAAGCTGAAATCGAGAGTATTTATAAAGCATGAATAAGCCGAAACCGCTCCCAAATGGAGCGGTCAGCAGGAAATGACCTCCCTGCTCTGATGATGGCAGGTCGGAAAGAAGGTGGGTACTATGCTATATAAAAAGAAATCTGCCGACGAACTAAATCGCCAACAGATAAAAGAAACAATTAGAATCTACACTCCGAATGGCAATGTATATGGATATGACCAAACTGCTTTAATTCGAAACTCACTTCAAAAAAGGATAGAACGACAATTAAGAGAAAAATTAAAAGAAAAAGATTATTAAATCCACTCATATTCTTTATTAATTCTATTGATAATTTGTTTCCAGTCAATCTCATTTTTAGTTCTATATTTTTCAAGCAAAATCATAGTTTGAAAAGTTGATATTAATCTATGCTCTTGAATTTCCTCATCAGCACATATCAATATAGTTGACATTGACAATTCTTCTACAGGTATAAAACCGTAAGATTCTGAAAATTTCTTTAATCCTTTTGAATTGTAATTTATAAATCCAGAAATTTTTTCTTCTAACTTCTCTCCATCACCGAAATAATAATCCTCTATATCATGAGAATACTTTCCGTATTTCGAGAAAAATGTCGACATTTTTCCGCTCGTATCTAATCCTGCAAAGATAATATTAAGCCTATAGTCTATTATGTAAACTCTGTATTTTAAAGGAAACTCATTAGGTTTATATTTATCAATGTTATTTGCATAAGAGTAAATTTTAGATTTGTACAACCTTAAATAATCGGGAAAAGTATCATGCAAACAATCTATTAGAAATTTACAGTAAAGAGATATATCGTAGTTCAAACAGTTTAGTTCATGTTTTAATGGAATTGAAGAATCGAAAAACATAACTATTTCACATCCTTTTTTTTTAATAATAGTATCATAAATTCTTTGAATTATCAATAAGCCGAAACCGCTCCCTGTTGGGAACGGTCAGCAGGAGATGACCTCCCTGCTCTGATGATGGCAGGTCAATGAAAGGAGCTGGAAAGCAATGAATATCACAGAAAAAATCAATGGAACGCACACAGTAATTGCAAACTTTGCAGATAAGGTGGTACTTGCATACAATCCGTATGCTGCTGAGCCATATGTAGTATGGTATTTAGACAATGATGGTGACCCATATTGTGGAGTTTATACGGATAACATACACTTTGCAAGGCACAAGTTTTGCGAAAGGGTAGTATCCTGTACAGCAATAGGAGATTTTATACGCAATGGTTGTTAAAATGTTTGATAATCGTGGAATGCAATTACTTTACGATAAAGAAAATAAGCATTATATAATCAAAACGCCAGCAGGCACAATAAGCAAATATGATAGTCCTCGTATTGCTTGGGCTATGTATATATATAAGCTTGATACGATGGTTAAAAAACAGATAGAGGAAATGCTCACTAAGGGCAATGAAAATATATAAGGAGAGATAAAAATGGGATTTGGTACACTTGTTAAAAGCGTGAAAATTGAGCGTACGCTCAAAAAAGCCAAGAAACTTTGTAAGACAAAGAGAGATTTTGATTACTTTATCAAAGGGCTCAAGGACGAAAGGGATTTTAGAGAACTTATGAAAAGCACAGCATCAAACTATTGGTCAGGACGAAAAATGACTTTTCCTCCTCTACAAAAGCAAGAATCACAAAATCAGAATGAACATCAAGAAGCATAAACAGCCGAAACCGCCACAAGGCGGTCAGCAGGAGATTGACCACCCTGCTCCGATGATGGCAGGTCGTTTAAACAAGCCATAAGCAATAGTTAAAAACAGTTTAATAATTATTGATATAGAAATGAGGTGACAATTATGGAAACATACTTAACTGTTAAGGAAGTTGCTGAGCTTAAAGGTTGCAGTACACAATATTTACGCAAAGCTGCTTTGAGTGGAAGTATAAAGGCAAAAAAAGAACTCAATGATAAGAACAGACCGCAGTATTTGATACCGCTCTCAGCACTCGACACTAAATTACAGCTGAAATATCAAAAATCTCATGGATTGGTATTGCCTGAAGAGGAAGTTGATACATCAAGCAGAACAATAGAAGAGCTTAATGAGCAACAACGAAATCAGATAAATACATGGTTATTGATAATCGAGAACTGGCAAAGTTTCAGAAATCAATATAAAGGCAGTAAGGCGGAAGCTGATAAGGCATATATAGCGTTAGTATCTGAAAAATATCCAGATATAAAAATTACATATGATATTTTGCAACGCAAATACAATGCAATAAGAAAAGGTGATAAAGTGGCTCTTGCTGATGGGCGTGGTTATACACGCAAGGGAGCAAGCAGTATACCTGCCACTGTATGGGACGCTTTTTTATACTATTACTTGGATGAAAGACAATATCCAGTAAAAAAGTGTTATGAGTATACAAAGTTATGGACAAGAGAAGAACAGCCTCATCTATTAGAACAGATTCCGTCTTATGCAACATTTTGCAGGCATATAGAAAACGACATTACGGAAGGCTTAAAAACTCTTGGAAGATATGGCGATAAAGCTTTCAAAGACCGCTATGCTCCATATATCAAACGCTTATATGACAATATGGAAAGCAATGAGTGGTGGATTGCTGATAATCACACATTCGATGTAATGACTACAGACGGAAAAACAACTCACAGATTATACCTTACAGCCTTTATGGACGCACGAAGCGGCATATTAACAGGTATTTATGTTACTAATAACCCAAGCTCACAAGCAACACTTATTGCATTGCGTAAGGGTATTATGGAATATGGAATACCGGCTAATATATATGTTGATAACGGTCGAGAATTTTTGACCTTTGATGTTGGCGGTCTTGGACACAGACAGAAGAAATCGACTAAGGATAAGTTTACTCCGCCACCTGTTTTTGAGCGTCTTGGCATTAAGATGACAAACGCTATTGTACGCAATGCGAAAGCAAAGATTATTGAACGAAGATTTCTTGACCTCAAGAATAGTATAAGCCGTCTTTTTGAAACATTTACAGGCGGAAATGTACTTGAAAAGCCAGAATCGCTTAAAACGATTTTAAAGAGCGGAAGAATTCCGAATGACATAGACTTCACAAAACAAATAGAGATGATTGTTAAGTATTACTTTAACAGAGATGTATATAACGGAGCTGTTGCAAAAGATAAAGGTAAACCAAAACAGCAGGTTTATGAAGAAAATCTATTGCATAAGCGAGTTGCTGAAGAAAGTGAACTTAATCTTATGCTTATGAGGTCATCAAAAGCTCAGACTGTCGGCAGAAGAGGCGTACATCTTACAGTATCAGGACAGCGTATAGACTACTTCAGCAAAGAATTGCTTGATATGCAGGGCAAGAAAGTATATTACAGGTATGACCCTGACAATATTGGTGAAATACGCATATACGACCTTGAAGACCGCTATCTTATGACTGTACCTGCTGATAATACAGCAATATGTGAATATGGTGCAAGCAAAGAAGAAGTATCTGCTGCAATGCATAAGGTTAAAGAGTATGAAAGCATTGTTAAGAAATCACTCAAAGCTAAAAAAGCATTGGTACTTGGTAAACACACTGCTCTTGACCTTGTACTTAGAGAGGTTGAGCGAAATAAGGAAATTTCTATCACGCCAGCCAATCCTGTAATCACGATACAGCGTGCAGATGAATCATTACCTGAAGCTGTTGGCGGAAGCACAAGAGCAAATGTAGACATAGACAGAATGATACATAGTGCTGAAAGACGCAAGAAACAGAAAGGATGAGTAATTATGGCAAACAAGCAATTACAAGAAAAGCTGAAAAACTATATAAGCGAAAGTGGTTCGCTTAGTTCGGCGGCAAAAGCAATCGGACTTAGTCCTGCGACTCTTAGTACATATCTTAAAGACAAGTATGAAGGAAATGTCGCAAATGTGGAAACTCGTTTAACAGAAATTTTTGAAACTGTAGAAGCAGCAAATAACCTTTTGAGCAAAACAAATACTGTTGGATATGTTGAAACATCTATATCTATGGGTGTTTATAAGACTATCAGGCTTTGTCATCTTAAAGGTGGTATTGCAAGAGAGAGCGGTGATGCAGGTATTGGCAAAACAATGGCTGCGAAACAATATATTAAGGATTATCCGAATAGTGCAATATATATTTCAGTGAACCCTTGTACATCGGGTGTAGTTGCTTGTTTGAAATTGATATGCAAAACACTCAGGTTAAGAGAAAGCAGAAAAGATGATATGTGGTTTTCAATAAGCAATGCCTTATCTGGTGAAAAAGTACTTATTGTAGATGAAGCACAACACTTACCTATTAAGACAGTAGAAGCTCTCAGAGCTTTTTCGGATGTCAATCCACAGCTTGGCATTTGTCTTATTGGTAATCTTGAGACAGCTGGCAGTAACAATAAGCCTGCATATGCACAAATCGCAAACAGAACGAAGATAAAACAAATAAGATTGACATCAGACATTGAATATCACGATATTGAATTGCTTTGTCCTGCTCTTCATGGAAAAAAAGAAATAACATTTTTACTGAATATTGCACATTCTCCGCAAGGTCTGCGAGGAGCAATAAATGTATATAGCAATGCTCTTGATAATCAAAATATCAGCTATGAAGGTCTATCTGCAATGGCATCAGCTATGCAAATAACAATGAATTAACGGAGGGAAATATAATGACAGAACAGGAAAATCGTAAACTTACTGAATTATCAATAACTTTAGCCAAAGCGTGCAAAGAAGATAATAATGAAGTAATAAATGAAACAATACCAGAAATAGTTCAGTTATATTTTAGATTTTTAGGAGGAATTTCAATAACTCAACTCACTCATCCAATGGCAATTGTTGCAATGAGAAACTTCACGAAAACACTTGAATCAATGGCAACAAAAGATGATATTGAATTTGCGGATACAATAATGGAAAATTTTGACATAATCGCAGTTGTTAAACCACTTTAAAATACTTGGGGCTGTATGCCCCACCTTAATGCGGCTCATCAGTTTTTGATGAACGGTCACAAGCCCGGCAACGCAGAGTGGGGATAAATTTAAAGGAGTGATAAAATGGCAAAGAAAAATTTTCAAAAGACACCTCTTGAGCGTGCTCAGCATGAAAAAGCTGTCAAGGTTAGAAAAATGACTGACAGCCAGCTTTGTGAATTTATTGATACGCTTTCCGATAAAGCTCAAGCTAATAATACTGTAGAAAATTTCATACAGCATCTTCAAGAGCATGGCTATCGTGGAATTGGTACAGCAACGCTTGCTAAAATCAAAAGTATTGCTCTCAAAGAGGGATTTATAAAGGAGGTATAGCAGTAGTGGCTAAAAAAATGACCGCAAAAGAAAAAGCTGAACGAGCAAAAATCAAAAAGGAACTCCAAAAACAAGGAGTTATTCCACCTAATAAAAAACCATTGAATCGTGAAAAATTTATATCAGAATCTTCAGAAGAATTTGATGAGGTATTCAAAAATAATATTTATGGAAGTACATTGTATTTGCTTGAAGCAGTGCAAATAATGACTGTACACCGTACAATGACGGAAAAGCATAGTTTACAAGCTGTTGGTGCAGCTAAAGCATTAAAGATAGCAGCAAGATTAAAGCAATTTAGTGAAAAATTAAAGTCAGAAGGTCGCACTACATATAAAATCGAAGAAAGCTATGAATATATCAAGGACATTATTGACCTATAAAGGAGAATGTTTATGGAAAAATCAAAGAAAATTCAGAAAAACGGTTCAATCTCAATACCGAAAGATATGAGATTTGAAACGGGCTTACACTCCGGCACAGCAGTTGATATAAGAAGTGATGGTGAAAAAATCGTCATTACTCCTCATGCGGCTGCTTGTCATTTTTGTGCTTCAATCGAAGATATTATATTTGTTGAGGATTGTAAACTTCATATTTGTAAAAGTTGTGCAAATAAGATTATCAAGGCGGTGAAGACTGATGATTGATACAAACTTGATTGACCAGCTCACAACTATAAAATCGAAGATAACAGAGCTTACAGCAGAAAAAGAAAAGCTTGAAGCTGAGATTATTTTTGCAAGCAGTAAGGATTTAGAGAATACAAAGTATAAAACGGTTACATATGCTTCTGAACAAGGAAATAAAGTAACTGCAACAATTGCTGAAACTCTCAAGCTCACATATCCTACATTGCTTAAGAAAATATTTGGAGCAGCATATAGCGACGCAGTTAAGGAGGAAACAAAGTACACGCTTACAACTCCTGCAAAGCGTATGCTCACAAAGGTATGGACAGGCTCATATATTAAGCAATCGCTTAATGACGCCATTGCTCAGTTGCCAGTAGACGATACAATACGCAAAAAGTTAGCCAAGAAGCTCAAGGGTGCAAATTTTGAAACAGATAAGAAAAATCTTATCAATATCGGCGGTTTATCAGAGCAAGAAGCAAATGAATATGCTTATCTCATCAGCGAGGCGGCAGCTTGGCAGAGCTACAGCACCTTGCTTGAACTTAATGGTATAACAAGCGATAGTGATATTGCTGAAATAACAAAGCTTATTGATACTGCTATGATTGTTGATGAGAGTACAAAAATCTCAGTTGAGTAGGTGAGGCTATGTGGAAACTTGGTTGAAAATGGCTGAACGCTGTAAAACAAACTATGAGTATGCTGAGCGTGAACTTGATATTTTATATCAGCGAGATGAAAAGACAGAAAATGATAAAAGACGAATCTGCATACTCGAACAGATTTTTTACGAGCAGAAATATCAATATATGCAATGCATGAGATTAGCGAAGAAAATTAAATAAGGAGCTGAAATTTATGACAAAACAGCAGATACAACGGATATACGGTATGGGCTCAATACTCGGTATACTTGAAAGTGGTAATAAGCGTGATAACCTACATCTGCTTGTCGAATCAATAACAGGCAAGGATAGCATAAAGACTCTTACAGATGATGAATACAAGGCAGTTGTACATGAACTTGCAGAACGCATACATATACAAAATCTTGGAGAACCTCCTGCAAAGATAAGACGAACAGCAAGATATGAGGAACAGCCAGGCGGTATGAGTGAAGGACAGCAACGCAAGGTGTGGCATTTAATGTATGAGCTGAAAAAATTCGATAAAAAGAAAAGCTCAAAATCACTCGGCGAAAGGCTGTGCGGTATAATAAAAAAAGAGGTCGGTGTTGACGCACTTCCTGAAAAACCACTTGTCTGGCTTACATACCAACAGGGCAGCAAGCTGATTGAGGCAATAAAGAGGTACATAAGAAGTGCCGAACGCAAGGCTATGAGGGGTGATGGTGAATATGGATAGTTTTGAAATACAGCTCTCTGACCTAAGAGGCGAACAACGAGAAATTGCACAGGCAATCGGAATCAAGGCGTATATAGAGCTTGTCAAGCTTTATGGTGGTTCTAATATCTATATTGCAAAAATGGATAAGCTGTTTTGTATAAAGCGTGATGCAGAAATTATACGACACTTTAACGGCGAAAATTATACCTCACTTGCAAAGCAATACGGTTTATCAGAAAGAGCTGTAAGAACTATAGTAGCTGATTATATGAATGAAATGTATGGTTCGGAGCAGACCTCGTTATGGTAAAAATTGAAGAAAAAAAGAGAAATATTTCATATATTTTACTTCAAAGATTTAAGGTATCATTAAGTTAAGACTTAATGATACCTTTTTCGTTTGGTGGTGAAAAAATGGAATTCGGAGCAGACACCTGGTGGCTCGTTGGGCTTGCGGTGACAATAGCAATCGGCATAATAGGCTATTTCCTGAAAAGAACGATGTCAAAGCAAGACCAGCACGAGGCTGATATTAACCATATAAAGCTTACTTATGTTACAAAAGAAGAATTTAAAGAGCTTAAATCCGATACGGCAACAAGTATGGACAAATTGCAAAAAGATGTCGAAGAAATCAAAGAAAACACTTTAAGTAAGGCTGATTTCTATCGTTCTCAGGCAAAAACAGACGATAAAATAGACAAGATTTACGATATGTTAATTGAACTCAATAAGAAAGGGTGAGTAAAGTGAACGATACAATTGCAAAAATGAGGGCTGGAAGATTTATTAAAAATAACGGTCGTGTATTGCGTACAATCAATTTGCTACGCTATAAATATGAAAAACTTGAAGAAGTTAAGTACGCTCTTGAAGATATGCCTGAAAACGAATATCTTGACAGCTTGAACTACTTATCAGAGGCAGGATATATACAGATGAGGCGTGTCACAAGCAAGCAGATTGCTGAGATTGCTGATGTTGACTATGTGCATCTTGAGGCAAAGCTGACAGAAAAAGGTATCAGATTACTTGCAGGAAAGCTTGAAGATGATTTGATTGAGGTGTAAGCTATGAGCCGCAAAAGAAGAATAGTTGGTTCTATTGACAAGCTCCAGCCAGCTCTTAAGGATACAGTAGACCAAATGCTGATGTCAGGTGAAAGTTATCGTGAGATATGCAAGTACCTTGCAAAAAACGAAGTTACACTCTCACAGGCAAGCGTGTGCAGATATGCAAAAAGATTTCTTGCTAATGCGGAACAGCTTCGCATTGCTCAAGAAAATTTCAGAATGATTTTAACTGAAACGGAGCGTTATCCTGACCTTGACCCTGCGGAGGCTATTTTAAGATTAGCAAGCCAAAAGGTTTATGATGCAGTGGCTGCACTTGACGATGAACACTGGAATGAGGTGTCGGCAGATAAATTGCTAAGTCAAGCAACGGCACTTGCAAGGGCGGTCGCTTACAAGAGGGGCATTGACACAAAGGTGAAAAGTGACGAGGAAATTGCTCTTGAAAGCAATCAAACTCTTTTGTATGAAACCCTCAAGCACGACAACCCTCGTCTATACAAAGAGCTGCAGGAGGAAATTATGCGTATCAAGCACAAAGTCAAAGGAGGTACTGCAAATGATGGAAAATAATAAATGGTATGTCTTGCAGGTGCAGACTGGTTCAGAGCTTGATGTACAAAAGGAATTACTCCGCAGAGGTGTTGAGGCGGTTGTTACGATTGAAAACAGACAGATACACAGAGCAAAGCAGTGGATAAGCAAGCAGTATATCGTATTTTCAGGCTATGTGTTTATTAGGATGATGTACTCTTGGTCGCAGTATTACATACTTTCAGGCATTAACGGAGTTATCCGCTTGCTTGGTGGCGGACATCAGCCTGAACCGCTCACACAATCAGAAACAGAATGGATATTAAGCTTAAACGATTTGCTGAAAGAACCGTCAGTACTCAAGCTAACGGAGAACAGTTACGAAGTTATAAGCGGAGTGTTGCTCGACTTAAAAGATAACATCATCAAAGTCGAAAGACACCACAGGCGTGCGGTTGTGAAACTGCATATCGCAGGACAGGAACAGATAATCAAATTGTCTTATGTATTACAAATGCCCGATAACAATGGGGATTGATTCGTCTCCTCGGAGGGAACGGCTGACATATTGCAGGAACACAGCAACCTAATTTCCGAACAAAATCAGGTTGCTGGGGGCGAAGCTATGTCCTGCAGTATGTCAGCCGTTTCTGTTATTTAAACTATGTTTAAGGAGTGATTAAATGTCGAATATAGACAAGGTTAGCAAGCTATTGGAATCAGTTGATAATAAACAATATTACGACATTGTTGCAGATTTGCAGAGCCTTGAACGCTCACTTGATATGCTTAAACGCAAGGACTTTCGCAGAAAACTAAAAGAACTAATAGAAAAATATCAGACAAGCGAAATTACAGAAATCAGAAAAGCACTTATTGAAAAATGCCGTGTTGGAGATACAAATGCCATAAGGCTATATCTCGATAGCTTTAAGCCAACATCATTTGAAACCGAAGATGATGGTCTAACGGCTGCACTCCTTGCTCGTGGTAAGGAGGTATTCGCTGATGAAAATTAAATCTTTCAGCGATAAGCAAGCTAAAGTTATGACTTGGTGGGCTAATGAAGCAATAAGTAAAAAGTATAATGCTGTAATAGCTGATGGTTCTATCCGTTCAGGCAAGACAATGAGTATGTCGCTTTCCTTTGTACTGTGGGCTATGACAAACTTTGATGGCTGTAACTTTGCTGTTTGTGGTAAAACAGTTGGTTCGTGCCGCAGAAATGTCATAAAACCACTTTTGGATATGATACGAAAGCGATATGTAATTCAGGACAAACGCTCGGAAAACCTTATTGTTATTCAGAAAGGTGAACGCTATAATTATTTTTATCTTTTTGGTGGTAAGGACGAATCAAGTCAGGACTTGATTCAGGGTATTACGCTTGCAGGCGTTATGCTTGATGAGGTTGCCCTTATGCCTCGTTCCTTTGTCGAACAGGCTTTAGGTCGTTGTTCCGTAACAGGCTCACGCTTTTGGTTCAACTGCAACCCTGACAATCCGTATCACTGGTTCTACCAAGAATGGATTCAAAAAGCAGATGAGAAAAAAGCCTTGTATCTGCATTTTACTATGGACGATAACTTGACTCTTTCCGAAGAAGTCAAAAGCCGATATTACAGCTTGTATACAGGCAACTTTTTTGAACGCTATATACTCGGTCGCTGGGTATCTGCTGACGGCTTGATTTATCCAATGTTCAGCAAAGAAAAATGCGTTGCTCCGACTGATGAGCGACACTACTCTCAATATTATGTCAGCATAGACTACGGTACATTGAACCCGTTTTCGGCAGGATTATGGGGAATGTGTGGCGGTGTATGGTATCGCATAAGAGAGTATTATTATGACGGAAGAAATAAAAAGGCACAGAAAACAGATGAGGAATATTACAGCGAGGTAGTTAAGCTAATTGACAGACTGCCAATAACGGCTATAATCGTTGACCCGTCGGCGGCAAGCTTTATCACTGTTATCCGCAAGCATGGCAGGTATACTGTCCATAAAGCCAATAATGCTGTACTTGATGGCATACGATTAACCGCCACTTGCATACAACAAGGCTTGATTATGTTTAATGACTGCTGTACAAATACATTTGCGGAGTTTGCAAGCTATGTCTGGGATACTCAGCACTCACAAAAAACAGGCGAAGACAAACCTTTGAAGGAACATGACCATGCAATGGACGATATACGCTATTTTTGTTCGACCGTACTTGCAAAGCACGGCTTGCCAGGCATTGTAAAACTCAGGAGGTAATATGCTTACAGATTTATCATTTTTAGAGCGTGGCAAGGCGTTTCCGCCAGACAGTGAAAGATATAGACTGGAAACATATCTTGACCACAGAAAATTGTTTGAAAACAACCACGCAGAAGTCTACAAGGAGCAGTTTCGCAGAATTGAAAGAGTAGTCGGCAATTTCGACAGAGTTGTATCATATGGAACTGTGTTTAACTATCAAAGACTGCTGAGTGTGAAAACCGCTGACCTTGTATTCGGCGAACCGCCAAAGGTTACTGTTGCCGATGATAACAAGCAAAAAGTTATTGACAAAATACTGCTTGATACAGATTTATTCGGCTGTGCATATATTAGTTGCATTGATGTATCACGCTATGGCGATGCTATTATGCTTTTATCATGCAACGATAAAGGTTTGCCAAGCATTGATGTGGTAAGTCCTGCAATGTGGTTTCCTGTTGTCAATCAAGATAATATAAGGCAGTTTCAATATCATATATTTGCTTGGGTATATCTTATTGATACAGCAAAAAAGCAATATGGGCTAAAGGTACAGATACATAAACCAGATGAGCCCGAAAAGTGCGAAGCTCATAATTATGAGCTTAATGGCAAACCAGGCAGCTTTAAAATTGGCAGAGAAATTACTCAAAAGCAGGAACTTAGCCTTGAAACCTCAATGCATACCTGCCCTGTTTATCGTATATCAAATCTGCTTACAAGTGACAATATATATGGTCATGATGATTATGAACCGATTGACAGTATTGTTGCTGAAATCATTGTCAGAGTATCGCAAATAAGCAAGGTACTTGATAAATTTGCAAGTCCAAGTATGACGGGTCCGCAATCAGCACTTGAAATGGACGAAGTAACAGGCAACTGGCGTTTAAAGGTTGGAGATTATTTCCCTTGTGATAGTGATACAGTAAAGCCAGAATATCTTGTCTGGGACGCAAGTATGGACGCAAATTTCAAGCAGATTGAGCTTCTCACAAATCAGCTTTATACAATTTCAGAAATGGGTTCTGCTGTGTTTGGTGATTTGACGAATAAGGCTGGTGATGTTCCAAGCGGTTCGGCTTTAAGACGATTGATGATGTCACCGCTTGCCAAGGCTCGGAGAATCGCAAACCGCTTTGACCCGATACTCAAAAAGCTTATATCAGCAAGTGCTGGAATCCTCGGAGTGGAAATTGTCCCCGAAGAAATCACTATTACGTGGCATGACGGCTTACCTGCCGACCCAGCAGAGGACGCTGAAATTATGTCAGTTCGTACAGGTGGAAAAGCTACATTATCGCAATATACAGCAATACAAAGGCTTGATGATATGTCGGCTGCTGATACAGATGCGGAGCTTGCTATGATACGCTCTGATGATATTGATTCAAGCGTTGGCTTAGAAGAACCTGCCCTTGAACCTATCGAGGGTATCTGATGAGTACACAGAAAAAACTGATTGAAACATATCAGAAAGCACAGAAGAAGCTCGTTGAAATAATCCAGCGAAAACAGGCTCACGGCTCGGCGGCATCTTATGAAAGGTCACTTTTAAGACAAATTCATCAGGAGCTTAAAAAGCTGAAAAAATCATCAAAAGCACTTGTTGAGCAGCTTGTCAAAGAAAACTACAAGACAGGCCTGCAAAGTCTGATTGATGACCTTATAAAAGATGATACAGCACCAAGATTGTTTAATATGTTCAGCGGACTTAACACAAGTCAGATTGAACTTATTACTCAAAATGCTAATATTGACTTAAATAAGTCGATTAACATTGTTGGTCGAAGAATGCAGGACGCAGTCAGAGAAGCTGGTATTGAAGCGACCGCAGAGAAGCTCACAACAGGTCAGACAATCAGAGAAATGCAGAAGAATCTTCAAGATAAACTTAAACAGCAAAATCTGACAGCAGTAGAATATGCCAACGGTACGAAAATGCCAATTAAAAAATATGCTGAAACTGTTGCTCGCTCAACTACTGCAGAAACTCAAAATAAGGCTAAAGTCATACAAGGACAAGACTGGGGCTATGACCTTGTGAGGTTTACAGAACATAGTCCTACTTGCGAGGTCTGCTCAATGTATCAGGGCAGAGTTTATGCCCTCACGAAAGAAGCTGCCAATGGCAAATACAAAGGCTCTAAAGGTCAGGAATTACATTTTCCCTATCTTTATGATACAGCTTTGATAAGCGGTTACAGTACTATACACCCAAACTGTCGTCACCGTCTGTCGGTATTGCCAGCAGGAGCTTATACTGTTGCTGAAATGGAGGAATTTTCCAGAAAAAGTATGCAGCCATTTGAAGATATGCGGTCAGACAAGGAACGCAAGGCATATGCTCAAGAACAAGCCGTAAAGCGGAAGCGGAACGAAAGTCGCAAGCAGTATGAGAAAATCAAGGCTGCTTTGCCAAATGACGCACCAAAAACATTTGCTGCTTTTGTTAAGATGAAATCTGCAAAATCAGAGCGTTATAAAGAGCTTTTGAAGGATTATCGTACTGTAATTGGTATTGCAAAGGAGCAGAAAAGTGGTATAATAAAAAATATAGATATAGAAGATGTAGAAATTTTAGGCTCGACCAAAGGAATTTCCAGTGATGTACTTACTCCTATTCTAAAAGTTGTTTCAAAGTTTGGAGATAATTATTACTATAATGAAGTTTCTTTTGAAAGTCTTGGTTCTGGTAATAGAGTTCCTTTAATGCAGACGGAACCATATTCTATGGGAAAAATTGTTGGAACAAGACTTATAATCAATCAAGATATTTTGGCTGGATGTACTTTGGAAGAAATAAATAGTAGAATATTAAATTCTTCTACCACAGTTGCAAGAAATTTAACTGAAGCTGCAATACATGAAACTGGTCATGCAAAAATGTATTATCAAAAATCAATGTCGACAATAGAAAGCGAAAATAATGAACTGCTAAAAATACATATTAAAGGTATAAATGAAACTGCATATAGTGATGGATCTGAATGTATAGCTGAAACTGAGGTACTATTAAGTAGAGGTGATCCTGTGCCAGAAGAAGCAAAGAATTTATATGATAAATATTTAAAAAGGGAGTAATTGTCTATGTTTTATTTCATACCCTGTGATAATTGTAAGCATAAGAGAACCATTAAGAAAGATGGTTGGATTTTTACTTGCGATGCATTTCCAGATGGAAGACCTTTAAACTTTATTTATGAACACAATTATAATGAACCATTATGTAATAATAATATAGGATTTGAATCCTTAGAATCGGAAATTTCCTCATAATTGCCCTAAAATCGCATTTAATGATTAGAGGTAAAATTATCAGTCCTATAATTTCTAAACGCTCTTAAACGGCTTATAAACGAATTTAAACGCATATATAACACAGGCAATAAGCGTACCTGCACTTTTATGGTGCAGGACGCTTTTTTAATATTGCAAAATTTTTTAATGAAAGGAATTTTTACTATGGGAGAACCGAACACAAATGCTTCGGCAACAGCCGCAGCAAAAATGGAACCGCAGACAGCAGAATCATCAAAGCAGACACAGGCTGACCCAAATGTCGAAAAGCTAAGTACTTATGAAACTGCTTTAAGAAAAATTTTCAAGGTAGCTGACGGCGAAGAACTTGGAGACATTGATAGCAAGCTTACAGAACTTGAAGCAGAACATGAAAAGCTTATTTCAGCCACGAAGGATAAGCTTATTACAGCAAGTCTTAACGCTCTTGATGGTTACAACTCAAAACTACTCGCAAGACTTATAGACAAAAGCAAGATTACTGTTGATGATAACGGCAATATCACAGGGCTTGAAGAAGCAGTAAAAGCTGTTTCAGACGAATTCCCTGCTGTAATTGTTAAAAAGGAAGCTGCAAAGAAACCTTTTGTAGCAATTAACCCAGCACAGCAAACATCAACATCACAAACAATGAATGACCTCATCAGAAGTCACAGATAAAAAGGAGATTTTAAAATGGCAAACATTATTACAAGAACAGACGCAGAAGCTCTTATTCCGGTTGAATCAAGTAAGGAGATTATTCAGGCAGTACAGCACGAAAGTGCAGTTCTACAGCTTATGAAAAAGCTGCCTAATATGAGTTCAAAGCAGACTAAAATGCCGATTATGTCAGCACTTCCTGTCGCTGGATTTGTTAATGGCGATAATGGTCTAAAGCCTGTATCAAGTGCATCATGGGAAAACAAGTACATTACCGCAGAGGAAATTGCTGTAATTATTCCAATTCCTGAAGCAGTACTTGATGATGCTGAATATGACATTTGGGCAGAGCTTAAACCTTCAATTATTTCAGCATTTGGAAAGGTCATTGATGGTGCTGTATTATTCTCGACCGAAAAGCCAACAAGCTGGCCAGACGGTATTGCAACATCAGCAATCACAAAGAAAAAGACGGTTACATATGGTACAGGCATTGACACAGCCGAGGATATTTCAGAACTTATGGGTTTGGTTGAAGCTGACGGCTTTGATGTTACAGGCTTTGCGGCAGAAATTGCTCTTAAATCATCTTTCAGAGGTTTGCGTGACAAAAATGGCGGTCTTATCTTTGCTCCAAGCTTGCAGGCGGATACACCATCAACCCTTTACGGTCAGGCAATCAATTATGTAAAAAACGGTTCTTGGGATAGCAGTAAGGTTAAGCTTATTGCCGGTGATTGGTCACAGGCGGTTTATGCAATGCGTCAGGATATGACATATAAGGTACTTGACCAGGCTGTCATCAGTGATGCAAGCGGTAAGATTTTGTACAATCTTGCTCAGCAGGATATGGTTGCTCTTAGATGTGTAATGCGTCTTGGCTGGCAGTTGCCTAACCCAGTTACACAACTCAATAGTACTGATACACGCTATCCGTTTGCGGCACTTGTACCAGCAGGTGAGTAATCATGCTTGAAAAGGGTATCAACAGTTATTTAAGCCTTGAAGAAGCAAACGAGCTTATTAAAGATGTCGATACATCTGGGAAATGGCGAGAGCTTACAGACGGCGAACGAAAGCAATATTTAATACTTGCTACTGTGCATATCGACAGCCTTATGCTTACATCTCGAAAACATAGTGCTGAACAAACTCTACAATTTCCGAGAGGAAGAAATTCGGAAGTACCGAGAGCAGTGCTTATGGCACAGGCTCTCGAAGCACTTACATTATCTGATACACAAGCAATGCAAAGAGATTCCTTGCGTGAACAGGGTGTAACTTCAATCAAACTCGGAAACACCAGTGAAAGCTATTCAGATGATTCCAACTCATCTTCTAAGCAAAATAATGAGCTTAAAAGTAAGGTCGCAATTTCGCTTATGCGACCGTATATTCTCGGTTCGGCGGTGATAGTATGAGTTTGTTCACTCCATACTTCAAAGATATTATCTCGGTGCAAAGGTATATCGGTGTCAACGATTTCGGTGACACCGAGTATGCCAAAGCTATTGAAATGAACTGCCGAATTGAATATAAAACGCAGGAGACGCTTGATTCAAAAGGCAACAAGGTTATAAGCACCGCAACGGTATATTCCGATGAATTTGTACCGCCACTTAGCATTATTACTGCCAACGACACCCGTTATACAGTTAAATCGTGTTCACCTATTACAAGTCTGATGGGAAACATTGACCATTATGAAGTAATTTTGTGAGGTGATTGCTATGGCAAAAAGACAGAATATTCCCGAAAGTGAATATCTCAAAGGACTGAATGAAGTCACAGAAAATATTCAGGAAGCCGTTGACAATATGGTGAGCGGTTCTGTTCAGGGACTTGCTGACGCACTTCTTTATGTCGCTTCTGAAAGTCAGCAAAGAGCACCAGTTGATACAGGTGACCTGCGTGGCAGTGTTGAGGTAAAAATTAATGGTGAAGATTACGCTTGCGGAGAAAAAGGCGGTGGTCTTACCGTAAACGGAAGCATTCCTAAAAATGCCGATATAGACAGAGTTGTTGGTGAGGTATCATACAACACCAAGTATGCCGCAAATCAGCACGAGCATACTGAATATGACCATCCTCGTGGCGGTCAAGCCAAATATCTTGAATCCGTTCTTGTTGAGGAAAAGGACAGAATACTTAAACTTATTGCAGGCGGAGTTATAAATGAAATGATGAATTAAAAGATAGGAGAATTTAATGCAACTTTTATAAATAAAATTTTCAATGCCGATTGTGTTGCAGGTATGAGTATGTATCCTGACAAAAGCATAGATATGATACTCTGCGACCTGCCTTACGGAGTTACAAACTGTCGATGGGATAGTATTATCCCGTTCGACTTACTGTGGAAGCAGTACAAACGCATCATTAAGGATAATGGTGCAATAGTGCTGACTGCTTGTCAACCTTTTACTACAAAACTTATATCCAGTCAGCCGAAGCTGTTTCGATACTGTTGGTACTGGATTAAGAATATGACAACAGGATTTGCATTCAGCAAGTTTCAGCCATTACGCTGTGTCGAGGATGTATGTGTATTTTACAAGCGTGCTCCGACATACAATCCGCAAGGTATTATAATTCATGATAAGCCTATTATTAGTCGTGGCAAAAAGGATAAAGGAAAAGGTAACAGCGTTTATCATTTCGATACACTTCAAAAGGATACAGTTACATATGTAACGAATTATCCCCGTCAGATACTCAATATTCCTTGCGAAAGAGGACTGCACCCGACACAAAAGCCTGTTAAGTTGTTTGAATATCTGATTAAGACATACACCAATCCGGGCGAACTTGTGCTTGATAACTGCATGGGAAGCGGTACAACCGCCGTTGCGTGTATAAATACAGGGCGAAAGTACACAGGCTTTGAATGGGACGAGCAATATTACAATGTCATACAAGAACGGCTTGCAAAATTAAGAGGTGATTAAATTGCACTATGCATTAAGAGAATACCTGTTAAGTAACGGTTACACAAATGTTTACTGCGACTTTATGCCCGATGCTTCAAAACAAATTGAAGCGATAAACCTCTCAAAGTGGGATCATACTGTTGCAGAAATCAATGATGGTTCGGGACTTACTTATATACAAATACAAGTACGCCGAGCAACTGCTGAGGAAGCATACAGAGTATGCTCCAGACTTTTTAACTTAATTGATAGCGGTACGGAAGAAACTGTTATCAATCTTACAGACAAAATCTTTTGTATTGCCCGTCCACGCCGAGGTGCTGTTATCCTTGAGCGTGGCGAGGGTTATACAACATACTACTGCGAAATTGCCCTATGGGGCGAAAACTAAATTTTAACTTTGAAAGGAAAAATTATTATGAAAAAATATCTTAAAGGCTTTGCAAATCTTGGATTTTTCGAGGTTCTCACAAATACGCTTTCCGCTTATGCCTGCGGTACTGACCGAGCAACCCTTATCGGTGCAAGTTCTTGTTCTCCGACCGACAATAAAACTGATTTTTCAATCCCTGCTGACGATGGCATTTATGACAGCGGTTCGGATTGGACAGATACAACGCTTGTCATAACTGTTTTAGAGGCTGACCTTGCTAATCTTGCACAACTTATCGGTGCTGAATTTGACACAGAACTCAAGGAAGGCACATTTGATGAACCGAATGAGGTTGCACTTACATTCTCGGCACTTCGCCGTGATGGCGGTTACAGACTTTATCGTTATTTCTGTTGCAAGTGTACAGGCTACAAGGTCACACATAACACAAAGGGTACAAATAACGATGCACAGTCCTATGAACTTACATTCAAGTGTACACCGAGAGAGATTGACCATCTTATCCGCACAACAAAGGACATCAACAAAGGTGAAACTCTTGCATACATTAATTCAATGGAGGATGCATAATGTTCTTCAAAAAAGACAAAAGCATACATATGAGTATTCCGAAGTCTTATGAACTTTACGGAGTTACAATACGCAAACTGCCGATAGCGAAGTATATCGCCGTCTTGAGAGAGGTTAATGACCTTCCCTCTCTCTTGCTCGGTGAACTGTTTCCCGAAGGTAGTAATCTGAATGACTCTCTTGAAAGGCTTCAGAATCTCGACAGAAGCACAACGCTTGCACTTATTGGCAGATTGCTGAAAGTCGTTCCTGAGGAATTTTGTAAGATACTTTCAGAGCTTCTTGAAATTCCCGAAGAACGTCTGCTTGACCCATATTGTGAAAATCCGCTCTCACTTTCAGAACTTGCTGAAATTATTCAAGCATTCTGGGAAATTAATGATATGTCGGATTTTTTTCAGACCGTGCAGAGCCTGAGCAGGAAAGCAGCTCCGACACGGTCGAAAGCGAATACTGGCTTCAGCGATGGCTCGCAATAGCTCAATCAATCGGAATAAGCAAGTCCGAGATGTTTAACAACTACTATTATGATGAATTTATAGCTATGATGGACGCTTACAATGATATGCACCGCATTGACAAAGATAATACACAAAGTGAAGAGGTCTACGCTGACGAAATGTAGCACCTTGCACAAGTAAACACCTCAAACTTTTATATTACCGTAAGTTTAAATTTATTGACGATTGTCATAACTTATGGTAATATATGGGTGAGGTGATTATTTATGAAAAAAACTATTTCGCTAATTTTATCTGCTACCATCTTGCTGTGTTGTATTTGCTTTTCGGGGTGTAATAATCAAGTTAAACAAGTTGATACAAAAGAAATAAAAGTGGAAGATATCGAAAAAGCCCTTATAGAGGCTGGATATAGTGAAGCAAATTTTCAAAGGGAATTGAAAAAGTGGGAAGTAGTCTATTTAGATAATTCAAAAACAGATTGTATCTCAGAAAATAATTTACCTGGAGATTATTTACCAGCGTTTTTCTTTAAAAAAAGTCGTGATGATATACCCAAAATTTTAGATGCAGTTATGCCTTTATATGATAAAGAATACAAACAAGGTGATGGTGAGAAAATCATGGAAAGATTGATATCTGACCGATTTTTTTCTGATGATTATACTCATGGTGGCAGAATTTCTTTTAATAATTATGAATACGAGGAATTTTTAGATGAAACAGATAGCTTTACTGATTGTATTATGGTAAAAAAATCTGAAACTTAAGATTTTAAGCACTCTCATATGAGGGTGCTTTTAATTTACTCATTTTTAATAAACGGAGATGATTAAATGGCAGATGAAATAGACGCTGGTAAAATTGTTGCTGAGATAGTGCTTGAAACTCAGCAGGCAAGAGAAAATGCAGAGGAAATAACCGAAACACTTGATAACATTGCTTCTAAGGTTATAAAGCCAAAAATTGACTACGAAACACTTAGTTATATAAAAGGCTCTCTCGAAAAGATGGGTATAACAGGACAAGAAATGGTTGATACACTTAATACAGGTTTCGGAAATATTACAGGAGCAAAAAAATATTGTGTTGCATTAGAAGAAATTGCTTTGAAGATAGATGAATGCAGAACCAAAATGCAAGCCTTGAATGTTGGAGATAATATTAATAGTGGAGCAGTAGAAAACTACAGTGACGCACTTACACAGCTTGAGGAACAATATGATAAGGTTTTAGCAAAGCTGGATGCTTATGTTGCTAAAACTGTAGCTACTGTTCAAAAAACTAAGGATATTGAGAATGAAATTAATAAACTTTCTGGTCTAAATACACCCACAGTAGTTGACAATAGCACAATGCTTAAAGCTCAGTCATACGAGGACACGATAGTATACATACAAGGAGTTCTTGAAAAGCTAAAGATAACAGGTAAAGATGCGGATCATATTATTTCAGCGTGTTTTCAAGATGTTTCGAGTTTAAGAAAATACCAAAATGAACTTGAAGTTATTGCAAGTAAACTTGATACAGAACGCAAAAAATATCAAGAACTTTCTGACGCAAGGTATAGAGCGGAAAAGCGAGGTGATTATTCATCTGTAGATAAAATAACATCTGCAATGGATAATCAAGTCAATAAAATAAAAACGCTTGAGGCTCAATTTGATTCCGTTTACGAAAAGCAGGACAATGCTGTAAAGAAAACTGTAACAGCATATCAAAAACAAAGCAGTGCCGCTCAAAGCGCACAGGTTAAGCAAGACAAGCTGAATGAAGCACTTGATAACAAGCAGGCAGGAAAGAATTTTGCAGGCGGTATTAACCTTGCGACAACTTCCCTCAGAACATTTAATTCTATTGCTCCTGACGCTGTTGATGGTATAGGCGAGATTATAACACATGTAAATGCTGCTAAACAGGCAATGACAGCAGGAGCTTCTGCACCACTTGCTTGGGGTACTGCTATTGTAGCAGGTATTGGAGTTGTTGCAAGTCTTGTTATAAATGAAATACAAAAGGTACAGCAAGCAGAGGAAGAGGCTCGTCAGAAAGCAGTAGAAGCAGTTTCAGAGTACACAAATAATAGTGAGGAACTCAGCAACTTAACAGGGCAATTTGTATCTTTGCGGTCTAAACTTGATAATGTAAATCTATCCCGTCAAGAGGAAATTGAAATTAAAAAAGAATTGTATCAAATGCAGGACGATTTTATAAAAAAATACGGTTCAGAAGCAGATGCTATCGACTTTGTAACTGGAAGTATCAAGGAGCAAACTGCAGCTATTGAAGAACGAAAAAAAGCTGAAGCATTAGAGCTTATATCTAAAAGTGATAATGAGTATCGTAAATATAAAGATGAGTTCGAAAACAAACAAAGATATACAATTTCAGCCCTTAAAACATTCGATGGCAAATCAGAGCTTGGTGATATATCTTATGATAAACTTCAAGAAATAAGTAACGAGTTAAACAAAAAGCTTAGTAAAATAGGCGGAGTACAAAGTGAAATAATCACAAAGAGAATTAACGGACAACTAACAGGTGAAAAGGAACTTGTAATAAATGTTGATGTTGAGGGTAAAGATGCTAAAGAGAAATTTAAAAATATAATGTTAGAAATTAAAAATATGAGCAATCAAGGTATTGATGGTCTTAAAGAAAAAATATCAACAGCCCGTACCGATGCTTATAATTATTATTTTGACGAAGCTTTTGACGACCGTAAAAACATTTGGGAATCCGTTAAGAAAGCATATGATGTTTTAAATGAAACATCTAAGACCAAATCTAAGTCATTGCAAGATTTAGACAAAGAAATAAGCAATAACATTTCTCTTATAGGAGAATACGAATCCAATATGGAATCACTTGCTTCTGCTTATCAAACGGTTTCGGACGGGGGTAAGCTTAGTTCCTCCACACTTAGTGATTTAATTGATAAGTATCCCATTATTGCAGATTATGTAAATAAAACAGGCGACCTTACTCTTAATAACGGTGAGAAAATAAAAGAAGCCTATGAAGAAGAACGTAAAGCATTGATAAGGAAACTGGACAAAGAAAAAAAGTCTTTGGCAGTAGCTGATTTAAGTGAGGAAGCTGAAAAATCTGCCGAGGAAAGAATCCAAGCAATCAACGCCCAACTAAGTATTTACGGCAGTGAACTTTCTGACATTAGCAAAAAAGAATCTGAGGTAAATACAATAGACTGGTCATCAATAGCAAGCGAGGTTAAAAGCCTTTCTTCCGCTTATAAGACTGTTAGCGAGGGTGGAGAGCTTGATGCAAGTACACTGCAAAGCCTTTGTAAGCAATATCCAGATTTGGCAAAATATATCAGCGAGACTGGCGATTTAACTCTCAAAAACGGCGAAAAAATCAAGGAAGCTTATGAGGAAGAACAGCAGGCACTTATCGACAAACTGACAGCAAAAAAGAAAGAGCTTGAACTTGAAATGGAAAGTTCAAAAGATAAAGATAAAGTAAAAAAAGACCTTGCTCAGATTAATGCGGAGCTTGAAATCTACAAAAACTTACAGATAGAGTCCAACGAGGAAGAATTGAACTGGTCGAGTATGTCAAACGAAATCAAGAATCTTGCCTCTGCATATCAAACACTCAACGAGGGCAAACAGCTTGATATTGATACGATGATAAGCCTTATTGATAAATATCCCGAGGTTGCCGCAGCTATGGCTAAAGAAGGTCAGCTCGGTAAGGAACAAGCTGATGTATTCAGACAACTTTTCGAGGCAAAGAAAAATGATTATATCCTTACTCAACAGCGTACAATAGCTAATCTTCAGGCGAGTGAAGAAGAAGCTGATGGTGTTATAAAAAGTGTTGAATTACAGATAGCGGCTTATAAAAATCTCAATCAAATTAAGGGCTTTTCTGCTATTTCGGATTTTATGACTGAATCTTTGAATTCAACTAAAGAGAAACAATTAAAAAATAAAGCTGAGATTCAAGAAAAAAGAAAGCAAGCCCAGGCTCGTATAAAAGCTATGGAAAATCTTGATGTTGATACTTATGGCAAATCTGGCGGTGGTTCTGATAACAGTAATAAAGCTCTTGCGAATGAACTCAAACAGCTTGAGCATAAAAAGGCTATCGGTCAGCTTACATCAAAGCAAGAATATAATTGGCTTGTGCGTATAAACAATAGGTACAGAAAAAACGCTGATGAACAGATGGATATGGAAAAGCGTTTGTATAATGCCAAAAAGCAAATGCAGGCTGACGAAGAGGCTGCTAATACAAAAGCTTTACAAGCAGCATATAAAGGTATTGAAAATAAAAAATCTCTTGGAAAGATGAATTCTCAGCAGGAGCTAAGACAACTTGAGCAAATAAGGCAAAAATATAAGATGACCGCCGAGGAGCGTATGGAGCTTGAGATTAAAATATACAACCTCAAAAAATCGCTCAAGGACGATGAAATCAGTAGCATAAACACTCTCGCCGACGCCGTTACAGAAGCTTTGAAAGAAAAATATGAGGAACAGCGTAAAATTGAGGAGGAAAGAATAAATGATTCCATCGAAAGCTGGCAGAAATGGGAGGACAAAACTGTTACTGCTATTCAGGGCGAGATTGACGCACTCGATGAGCTTGCGGATAAGCAGGAGAGCGAAAACAAACGGCAGGAATACGAGAATAAGCGTCAACAAACCGAACTTCAATTAGCTTACGAAAAGGACGATTATAATCGCCAACAGCTACAAAAGGAGTTAAATCGACTTGATAAAGAAGAAGCTGAACGACTTGCCGAGGAACAGCGTGAGGCTCAGAAGAAAGTCTTACAAGGCAGGATTGAAGCTGTTAAGGGACAATCTCAGGCAACTCAGGAACGCTTGAAAAAGGAACTTGATGAGGTCAGCGAAAAGTATGATAAGCTGACAGATTCATTCTCGCTAAAGGCACAGGCACAGAAGTTTATTGCGGATAGTACGCAAAAACAGATTATAAGTCTGATAAAATCCTATGCGTCTGATTATGAGATTGCTGGAAATACAGTTGGTGATGCACTCTATCACGGCATGAAAGCCAAGATGGATAATATAGAGGCATATGTTGACGGGATTTTCGGGAAGATTGAGGCTTATCAAAGACGAATGGCGAATACCGCTAATGCCTCGGCGGATAGGTTCTGGGCAAGCCAAAATTCTCCACAAGCTTTTCAAAAACAGACCGCTTCAAAATCGGTTACAGTACAGCAAACAGTTAATTTCAATCAGCCGGTTGAAAGCCCTGTTGAAACACGCCGTCAGCTTGACAGGACGAATCAGGCTTTAGCAAAACAAATTTCAAGTGGCATTTAATCAATCTATAAACAAGCATTAAAGACTGTTTAAGGTCTTATTTTTTTGCACTTTTTATCTTTGAGGAGGTGGTTAAAACGCAAAAAATGATTTATGTTCCGCCTGATGGCAGTTATTCCAATCCGTCTACATATGTTTATTTAACAGCAAATGAGCCATATATACTATCAAGCGTTACCGGTGTTGGCGGAGTTGAGGCAAGCGTTATCTCAAGCACTATCCCTGGTATGGATGGTGCTTATTTTCAAGGCATAAGGATTGAGCCGAGAAAAATCCCCTGCACTGTCTATGTTAAAGGTAAGGACAGACAGGATATGTACGCACAAAGATATAACCTAATTCGCAGGCTTACTCCAACAAAGAAGCTCGGCTGGCTGTATTACCGTAATGATTACATTCATGTTCGCACACAGGCTATTCCATCTGTTCCTCCTGATTTTATAGAGCGTATTCGCAATTACAATAAAGCCGATATTTCGTTTTGGTGTCCCTTTCCACATTGGCGTTCACTTTCAAGCAAAAGCGAGGAAATCGGTTACATAAAGGGCGAGGGCTTCAAGTTCCCGTTTTCTTTCCCAATTAAGTTTGCCAACCTAAAAAACGAGGTCACGGTTGATTATCAAGGCTCTGTCCCTGCTCCTGTTACAATAACAATTTATGGCTCGGCAGCTAAGCCTAAAATAACAAACAAAACCACAGGCAAATATATCGCTGTCGAGCAAGGTTTAACCGAAACACAAAGGCTTGTTATCGTCACAACAAGAGGCAGTAAAAGCGTAAAAATTGCAGAAACAGGTAAAAGTACAAAGGACGCTTTTCAATATATTGACCCTGCTTCTGTGTTCTGGGAGCTTCAACCGGGCGAGAATGTCATAAGCTACGATAGTGGCGATGACAGCCAAAAAACAGCGGTTAAGATAGTTTATAGTGAATTTTATTCGGGGGTTTGATATGGAAATACCAAGTATTAAGATTCTTTCGCCAAGCCTGCAATTACTAAATGAAATAGATTTGTATACCAGCTTACAGCTTACCCGTTCTTGGCAGGGAGTCGGCTCTTTTGAACTGCATATAATCGGAAATCAAAAAAACATCGAAAAAGGCAACCTGATTATGCTCGGCAATGACGGACACCGTTCAGGCATAATCAGAGCAATAACGAAAACCGTTGATTCCTCAGGAATAATGACAACTGTAACAGGTCAAACCTTGGACGGAATTACAACCCAGCGTGTGATAATTCCGTCAACGAACTCGAAAAATGGCGGTTACCTTGCTTTGCCGAGTGCGACATCGTCAAGCAAAACACTTCCAGCTGAAACGATTATTAAAGTTTTTGCAGGTGCTTGCCTCGGCTCGGATACGTCAAGGGCATCATATTATGCCCTTGATGAGAATCGCAGGACAGATATATACATAGCTCCGACAAAGGGGCGGGGAATACAAACGAATTGGCTCTCAAGATATGACCCATTGAATGAGATTTTACAATCGGTTTCGGAATACTGTGACTGCGGTTGGGAGATATACATAGACCTCGATAATCGCAGACTTGTATTTGATTATGTTTCGGGTGTTGACCGTTCGGTTAATCAAAACGACAACAGCAGAGTTATTCTTTCGAGGGACTATGAGAGTATTGACAGTCTGACTTATACATACGATATGTCTGGCTACAAAAATCTCGCCTACTGTGGCGGGATTGGAGAGGACTTTAACCGACTATATCTTGCAGTTACGAATAATTCTTCTACACCAACGGGCTTAAACCGTTTTGAGGTGTTTGAAGACTGCGGAAGTCTTGAAATTGCCGATACGGATACGGCTATTTCGCTCTCTGCTGAGGGCAAGCACAAGCTCAAAGAATACAAACTTACAGAAACACTCACAGCAGAAATAGCACAGGGCGGTTCTTTTGAGTATCTAAAGCACTGGAATTTGGGTGATTTGGTGACAGTCAGCGACCGAGAAATCGGTCTTATGCAGGATTTACGCATTACAGAAGTAAGCGAAAGCTATGAGCCTGACAGTTCAAAAATAACGGTTACGCTCGGAACTGCTCCTGAAAGGCTGTCACGGATTATCAAAAAGTTCAAGCCAACAATCAGATAAGGAGGTGATAAAATGGCTGAAAAATCAAGATTTTTTAATAGTACAACGAGTGATGAAAGACTTTATGACGCTGCCGATATGGCTGAGGTCTGGAATACATTTTTTACAAACGGTGTTATTTCGGGGCTTGAGGTGAGTTCAACATCGAGTGGTTTATCAGTGGGTGCAGGCTCAGCTATTATCAACGGTTATTGGTACAAGCTCGATTCTGTAAAAACGCTTGCAATAGCTTCAGGCACATCAGAGCATACGGACACCGTTGTTTTAAGGCTCGACTTAGGAAGCGAGGCAAGGAATATTACAGCCGTATATAAATCGGGTACATCTCTTACAAAAACAGGAGATATTTACGAGATACCGCTTGCACAGGTTACAGTTTCGGCAAACTCGACAACAGCTAAATCTGTGGAAGATAAGCGGGAATTTTCTAAAATTGCGGGTAAGGCTGACATAAGCACTTCAGAAATTCTTGAAAAACTGCTGACTATTGACGGGTCAGGCTCTAAACTCGATTCCGACCTGCTCGACGGTCAGCATGGCTCATATTACAGCAATTATGTGAATCTGAGCAACAAGCCTATTCGCTACGGCACAGCTGAGCCAAGTTCGGCAGTCGGTAATAACGGCGATATTTATATTCAGTATTAGGAGGTGTAAAAATGGCTGAATTACAGGCAACATATACAATGCCGACAAGCCCTGCGATTAGATTCACTGTATCTGCTGAAACTAAACGCAGTGGCTCAACTGTTTACTATCGTTTTAAAATAAGCACAGCACCGATTACGGGAGCAAGTTATTTCGGCTATAACCTTAAATGTACAGCTACTCTTGCGGGCAAGACAGTCGCAAGCGGTGTTACTCTCAAGGACGCTTCACCTTCACAGTGGTCTTCACCATTGGTAAAATATCTGCCCTCAAGCACAGGATGGTACAGTGTAACGGGAATAACCTCAGCAACTACTGTTTCAGCAAGTATTAAATTCTACTCTTCACAGGTTTCCGCAAGCATATCAAGCGGAAACCGCACACTTGCAGTACCAGCGGGTACAGCTCCGAGCAATGTAAAGGCAACGCTTAGCTCAAGCTCAGGTTTAAGCACTCGGACTTTGACTATAAGTGCCTCGTGTTCATGGGGCGACAGCGGAGCAGGAAAGTACACCTATCAACACAGCAGTGACAATATGTCTTGGAAGACAATCTCAACTACAACAGCTAAATCGGTAAGCTTTACACCGTCCGCAAATTGCTACACGAACGGCAGTGTAATATATTTCCGTGTTCGTGCGACCAATTCCCGTGGACTTACCTCGACAAGTAGCAGTGCCAAATATACTTGTGCATCATCCCCTGCTGTGCCGAAGAATCTTAAGCTTTTATCTGCCTCAGGCAAGCGTACCGACCCGATAACAATTACCTGGTCTGGCACAACCTCATATTACGAGGTAAGGGTAAGATATAGCTCTGACGGAGGTAAATCGTGGACATCCTGGGCAAAGCTTGACCCTACAACCGCACAAACGAAAACCACTACACCAAGCAACTATACCGCTTTTACTGTTTATGATTCGACAGGAATATTACAGTATGCTGTAAGAGCGAAAAACAGCTATGGTTTATATTCAGACTGGTCAAGCTCTGCTGCATATTCAGTTTTACCGTCTGTTACAACAGATAACCTAAGGCTGAAAGTAAGTGGTGATTGGAAAACATCAAAGGCTGTTTATGTAAAAATAAACGGCGAATGGCATAAAGCCAAGAAGATATTCATTAAAGCTAATGGAGCTTGGAAAACTAAATCATAAATGGAGGAAATACTATGCAAATACCACATTACGCATTGACCTTGAATGTTAATGCACAGAAAAGTACACAGACAATTATTGCAAAGCAGTATGATGACAAATCAAGATATATTGACATTGTTCTTACTGCTGATAGCAAGCCTATTGTTTTGAACAAAGAGCGTGTAACGCTTACGGCATATGATAAAAAAGCAAATAAAACTATTGCTCTTAAAGATTGCTCGATAGTCGATAGCGTTATTGTTGCTGAACTGACAGCGAATATTCTTTCTACAGCAACAACTCTTGAGTGTGAAATTACTGTATATGGCACAAATAAAGAGATTTTAACATCTGCGAAATTTAATTGTGTTGTTGATGCAAAACTTTCAACCGAAGTTGTCGAGCGTGAAAATGATTTCAGTGCTTTGCAGACAGCCCTTTCTGATGTTGCCTCAACAAGCAACAGAATAAATGAAGTTTCAAGCCGAATACAGCCAATTACGCTTGGTGGCACAGGTGCAACAAAAGCATATGAGGCAACGCAAAATATAAAATCACTCTATCTTGGAGCAATTACAACTCTTCCAACGGGTTCTAATCTTGACGATTATATAACAGATGGAACATATGACATAGGTGCTTCGGTCTCAGCAGATATTAAAAATGCACCTGTTACAGGTAGTACATATAAGCTGATTGTTATGCATATTGTAGCTTCGTCGCTTACACAGCAAATAGCTATTGTGCCAGGGAAAAACTCTTTGTTTATGCGTAACTGTTCAAGCGGAACTTGGTCAGCATGGACAAAGATTGTATCGTATAATCCGCAAATTGACGAGGTTGGCACTTGGAACCCTGTACTTGATGGAGATGGCACAATTACTGTAAAAAATGCTGACTATGTTTATAATGGCAACACTATAATGATTACAGTTACAATAACAGCAGGAAGTGATATAACGGGTACATCTTTGACAGTTACAGGCTTACCAATTATCGCAAAAAGAGCAGTTGCAGCAACAGCATATATAAATGGAAGCAGTGCAAGTGTAGCAAGTATAAATGGTACTGGAATATTAGTTAAGTCTGACTCATCTCTTGCAAATAAATCAATAACAGTTACAGGCACATATTTAGTTTAATTTTGGAGGTTTTATTATTATTATGGAAATTAAGAATGTTATTACAGTAGATAATCTTACAACATTAAGCGTATCAGTTAAAACTCAGCGTGTACTTATCGAGGATAACGGTACAGAAACTGCTCTCGGTTTGCCTTCACGCAAGGCTTACACTAATTCAAATGACGGTCGTACAGAGCTTGCCGCAGAAGTTCCTGAACCTTATTTCAGCGGTATTATTGCTGTTTGGGGTGAAGGGCTTGCTGAAAAATGAGTGATATTATTAATATTGATGATTTATATGGTAATCAGCGTGAAATTGCTGAGGTTATCGGTATTGATAATTACATCAAACTTTCAAAGTATTTTGGTGGTGAAGATTCTTTATATATACAAAAAATATTCTGAACTTGTCAAAATATCTCGAAATAATGAAATACGAAAATTGCGTAAGAAAGGATACAGTGCATCAAAACTTGCGAAAATGTATAACTTATCAACAAGATATATCCGTATGATTTGTAAACTTAAGGAGGATTTTTAGATGGATTTTTTAGAATTTGTTAAACCAGAACTAATGATACTTGTACCAGTATTATATTTGATTGGTATAGCACTTAAAAAGTGTATAATACCTGACAAGTATATACCTATTATACTTGGTTGTGCCGGCATTATTTTATCTACAATATACTTGCTGTCTGTTATTCAGATAACATCTGTGCAGGATGTCTGGAATGCAATTTTTGCAGCAATTACACAAGGTATTCTCTGTGCTGGAGCAAGTGTTTATGCAAATCAAATCTATAAGCAAATAAAAAAGGATAATTGATATGACACTATATATTAAGCACAATGGCGAATGGAAAAAACAAAAAATATAAAAGTGAGGTAATTTACAATGACAGACGCAATCAGAAAACAAATTATCAAAGCTCTTGCTTACAACAAGACTAAAGAAGAAATCAAAGAGTGCATGAATGTATCTGATGAAGATATTGACAGCATAACATCTACAGAAATATCTGATGAGCAGAAATATTACAAAGAAATGGGGTATCTACAGTGAAAGAAAAATTGATTGATGTATCGACTTGGAATGGCAATATCGACTGGGATAAGGTCTATAAATCAGGCGTAAGATACGCTATGATTCGTTCGAGCTTTGGCATAGAAAATCCTAATCAAATTGACAACAAATTCGTCAGAAACATAGAAAATGCTATTAAAGTGGGCATCAAATGCGGTATCTATCATTATAGCTATGCAAGGTCTGTTGCTGAGGCTAAAAAGGAAGCTGATTTTTGCTTAAAAACAATAAAAAACTATAAGATAGATTTACCTGTTGCTTTTGACATTGAAGATTCTTCACAAACAAATTTAGGCAAAGATACTCTTACAAGCATTGTTATTGCCTTCTGCGATAGAATCAAGTCTGCTGGCTATCGTCCAATGCTCTATTGCAACCCGAATTGGCTATGCAATTATTTGCATAAAGACAAGCTGATAAATAAGTACGACATCTGGCTTGCAAACTGGGGCGTGTCTGCACCAAGCTACAATTGTGCAATCTGGCAGTACTCAGAAAATGGCAGTGTGCCAGGCATTTCAGGTTCAGTTGATATAAACTGGATTTTTAAAGACTATATAACTAAAAAACCAACTAAAACAAAAAACGGTGATAAAGTAAAGGTTATTAACAAGACTTCATTCCTTCGCTCTCAGCCCGTTTTTGACGATATGGGAGGAAGCTCTCGTAAGCTGACAACGCTTAAAATTGGAACTGTTGGAGAATTTATAGCTGATAACGGTGACGGCTGGTCTAAAATACACGCTGATAATACTACTGGTTATATCCAAAATAGTAGAATTAACGGAGTGGGCTTGTCGACTTGGAAAAAAGGTACTATCTTAGGTGTACCACTGTATAGCAAGCCAAACAACACTAAGCCTTGTGCGTATGTCAATAAAGGCGATAAGTTCAATGTTGTATGCTCTATTAAATCCGGAAAGTATGCTGGTTGGAGTATTATACATTACAACAATCAGGATAAATATATCCGCACTGATATGTTGGAAATTTAAAAGTTACATAATAAACTAAACATAAAAATAAAATCATAAACCTTACAAATTTAAAAACCGCTCTCAATTTGATATGCACCTCCAAAAGTGTCTAATTTTTGGGGTTCACTTCATTTTTGAGAGCGGTTTTTTATTTCATAAATGATGTTTAAATATAGTTTATGCAGTATTTAAACTCGCATAAATATTCAAATCATTTTTTGCATTTTATTTGCAAATTTTTTGGATTTCATTTGCAAAGCTACAGTCATGGCAGCCATTGCCATGATTGTTAATGCTGCAATAACAGCAACGCTTATTTTCTTTGCAATTTTACATCTTTTTGTAAGTTTATTACTTGATTGATTATTTGTATTTTTCTTTATGTATTTCATATTAAATAACTCCTTTGATTTCTGAATTTTATTTTTTAATTATGTGTTCATCAATTACTGTATTGTTAGTTAGTTTTGTTCTGTGTTTTTGTTGTTCTGCGACAAATTTTGCAACATCAAAATAATTCTTTTTATCGAAGTCAAAAAGCATAGAGTATCTACTATGCTTTTCAATTTCAAATTTCTTCGAGAAAAATGGTCGCAAGCCACGAATTTGCAAAATACATTGAGTATTATCCATTACTTGAAGATCATCAGGACTCATTAAATCTTTGCCAAGCTTCTGATAGTTCATACCATAGCTTTCTTGATTACCTCTTGTTCGAGATGTATTAAACATATCAATAGTTTCTTTGCCAAGTGCTTCAGATATTTCCTTGAGAGTTGTTCTTTCCTTTCCGCCCAAGAAGATAGTTGTATCACAGTTACCTTCTATTGTTTCGGCATTATCCTTGTATCTTGCTTTAAGCTGTGACTTAGTCTGTAAAATAATTGATACAGATATTTCACGACTTCGAATCGTTGCTATTAACTTGTCAAAGTTCGGAATTTCACCAATATTTGCAAATTCATCGAGCAAACATCGTACATGGTATTTCAGCTTACCTGAACCATCCGGATTGTTGTCTGCTTTTGTGCAAAGCAGATTGAACATTTGAGAGTACATCATTGCAACAAGAAAATTGAATGTTTCGTCAGTATCTGAAATAATAACAAAAAGTGCAGTCAGCTCATCACCGATTTTATCAAGGTGCATTTCATCGTACTGAGTTATTTCGAGCACTTTGTCAATCGAAAATGGAGCAAGGCGAGTTGAGCAGGAAATGAGAATTGATTTAGCGGTTTTGCCTGCAGCAAGTTTATAAGCTTTATACTGCCTTACTGCAAATTTTCCAAGACTTATCTGTTCTGCTGTCGGTATATCATTTTGCAGTTCTCTATAATTTTCAGTTTCTTCGCTAAACTCTTCATCTTCATCCCAGATATTGTCTATCCATTTTTCAAGATAATAAAATGAGTAGTCTATTGCGTTCATAAAACTCTCATCATCTTCATGACACTCAGAAGCGTTAATAAATTCAATCAATGTTTGAAAATTCCACTCATCTTCGGGACACATCGTTATAATCAGTGCTATGTATGCTGAATATAACAGCCTTTCTGCTTTTTCCCAAAAATCATCTCCGCCTGTTTTTTGTTTTGAATTTGTATTTTTGATTAAAACATCTACAAATTTCAAAATATCCTGTTCACGGGTTTCTGGCTTTATGTAAGCAAATGGGTTATAGTGCATAGATTTAGAAAAATCAATTGTATTAAAAACCCTGATTTTATATGGCTCATAAGTTATTGAACCATCAGACTGTTTTACAGGTCTGCCTTTTTTGAGCATTGCTCCTGTTTCAACCAGTACAGTGCCTTTTGGGTCCGTAACAATATAAGAACTGTGCATTTGCATAAGGTTTGGTTTAACATAACCTCTTGTTTTACCACTGCCAGCACCACCAATAACAAGTACATTTTTGTTTCTTGCATATTTTTGAGCAGATGGTTTACCCATGGTTAAGCGTTCTGTTTTTGTCAGCAAAACATTGTTATCAAAATTCTTTTTGTCCATATATGGCTCAATGTCTTTTTCAGTACCCCAAACAGCATTGCCGTATTCTTTGCCATCACGATATTTTTTAGCGTGTTTACGCTTATAGGTGATAAACACCTTAAACAAAATCGCAATGCCTATCCCAAACACCAAGTCGATTAAATTTAAACTTGGAAAAGGATTCGTTATGCTGTCAGTAAAATTTTCAATGAATGGTGAGAACTTAGTGTATAAATCTGTACCATTTGCAGTACGAAATGCGAAGCACAGCTTATTTCCAATCCAAAAGAACAAAAGCAAAGGAAGATTGCTTATTATAATCTTTTTGACTTTATCTGCTGAGAAATTCTGCATAGCTATCGCCCCGATATGCTGTCATTTGAAAGATTGCGTTCTTTCGCAGCTTCTGCGTATTTTTGACTTATAATTCTTGAATTTTCCTTGATTTGTTCTCTATTAACAACCGATTTTTCACTAACTTTTTCGTTTATTCCTGAAGCATATTCAGCAAAAGCCTTTTGGAAAATTTCTGTACTTGCTGCTGTAAAAAATACATGATATGTTGGTGGAGTAGTTGATGAATCTCGTTTTAGTGCATAGTCAATATCATATTTTCTTGCGGTATGCAAAAAGTCCTTGATATTATTTTCTGTCACCTCAATAGATTCCAGTTTGCCACGCTTAGCTATTGTGCCGTATCTGATTTTTCCGTGTTTTGTTTGCTTTGAAAGCAATGCTCTTAAAGCGTCTTTCAAAACATCTGCGGTCATTCTTGTTGTTTGCACAACAACACTTATCGTTTTAGAAGTGTCCTGATTCATAACAGCACCTCCACAAATCACTTTGTAGGTTGTGGCATGACAAAAACTGGCTCATTGCGTTTAAGTGCTTCGGTCAAGCTTGATATCACGCTATCAAGTTCTTCTCTGTTTCCGTAAACACCCAAATGTATTACACCGTCAATAGCATTAGCATTTTCTTCAATATCATCAGTTGTAACTGAACTGTTATTTTCAAATGCAAGCAGTATGTAAACATTTTTTTCTTCATCTTCAGATTCAGAAATGTCAACCGTAAAAGATGATATGCGTTTAATAGCGTTGTAGTTAACAAAATCTTCTTCCTGTGTGATAATTGTCATTTTGTACATCTCCTGTCTTTTTTAACTTTCGCCCCAGTGGGGCAAAAGTTCCAGCGAGCTAATTATTTAGGTCATAATTAGCTTCGTTTGTATAGAATTGGTCGATTGTGTGTGGAGCGTTATACAAGCAAGTTCGTAAATATCCCCTTAAGTTTTTAATTCTATGATTTTGTGTAATTGCTTTCAGTGAATCAAAAATATACTGTAAGTGGTCGAATGAGATTTTCTTGAATTGTGCTTGTACAATCTGAGGGGAAAGGGGCTGACTATTTACAATCATTTCTGATTTGCAAGTATAGGGTTCAAGCAATATGTCAACAACTAAGTCAAGGGTGTCTGTGGTAATTCCTAATTCATCTAATCGTTCAAGGCATATGTCATAATCAATCTGATATTTAATATCTTCCTTAATATCCTCAATTAAATCTGTCTGTCCATCACTTTCAGACTTCTCTTTTGCTTTATCATGAGTGTCATCTGATAGATAAGATTGATTTGATTCTGTAAGTATGACTCTATTAGTATGATTAGGTTTCGATTTTTGGAAGTCTACACTTCCGTTTTTTGAAACTGTAGACTTTCGATTTTCGGAAGTCTTGACTTCCACATCACTTTCAGACTTTCGTTTTTTGGAAGTCTGAACTTTGCCTTTAACAACTTGTGTGGAAGTCTTAGATATTTGCTTTGTAAAATTCATTACATAAATTTTTGTGGGATTGCCTTGACCTTGCTTTTTACGGATAATCAAACCTATTCGCTCTAATTCATCAAATATTTTTACAGATTTTCCTGTGCCTATGTTTAATTTTTCTTTTGCTTCTTCAAGTGTAAAATATACAAACACATTTCCACTTTTATCAAGCCAGTTGTTTTTTACTGATAGACTGGTTCTGTCAATTAAAAAACCATAAAGTAATTTTGCTTCGCAAGAAATCTTATTGAATTGTTCATCGGTGAAAAGTACTTGAGGAACCCTATAGAACATATACTGTTCGGTTTCATTTCCTTTGAAGAAATCAAATTGCATAATCAAGCACCTTCACTTTCTGCGATTGTTTTTTGCAATTCCTTATGCAAAAAGTTAATTTCTTTTGAACCTAACTCATCAATTAACCTTGCAACACCTATAATTGCTGATGATGTTTTAGAGTTTGACAACAACATTGCAAAGAGCAATTTAGTTTCTGCTGAATACTCACGATATTCATCTGCCATAATTTCCTTCGGAAGATAAAAACAATATTCCATTGATAACACCTTTTCTTTTTGAATTTTTTAAACTAAATCAATCATTTGCCTGTCTGTTTGCCAACAAATTTTTTACATAAAAAATAAGAACCAACCCTTTGGAGATTGGTTCTTATCGATTTTATTTTTCTTCGCTTATTCAATTACAAGAGCGTAGAGGAGGATACGAGGGACGTGGGTCGCTGGGGGCGACTTCGCCACAAGTATCTCAGAGAAAACAAGAGAAGAATATTGACAAAGCTAATCGACACACACAAACTGACAGACCACTTGATAGAAGTCAACGAAGCAGCGGAGAAACAGATGGAACAGCTCGAAGCGGAAATGATGGAAGCAGAGGGAGTAACAGAAGAACTCAAAGCAACAGACCAGATGAAGTGGGTACAAATGATGAACTCAATCAGAGCAAGAGCAGAGGAAATAGTTCTGAACAATCTGATATACGCATAACACAAGAAAATACAGTAACGCAAACGGCAGAGGATAATTCCCCTGCCGTTTTTTCATTTGAACAGATAGGCTTTTTTGATTTTAAAGTATCAGAACAGCAAAGCGAAATTGACAACTTTGTCAATGCTGTATTGATGAAAGGCACTGGAACTGAGGACGGCAAATTCAGGGTAAATGACTTTTTCTTAGAAAATCATACAGAAAAAGAAAAAATTGATTTTCTTAAAGAGGAATTTGGTTGGTATGGTCACTACACTTCAAACGAAAGTCTTGAATCTCAACCAAGCAAGGGTTTAGCATTTACTCGCACAGATAAAGAAAATCCTGAAAACAACTTAAACATTCATCTCTCTTGGCAAGAAGTAGCTGAACATTTAGATAGTATGATTTCAGCCGAAACATATATTACAGAAAAGGATATTGCCGAAAGACAAAGACACGCTTTATATGTCCTTAAAAACTATTCCGGTGATAATCCTAACGATGTTTATGCTATACAAAAGGCAAAAGAAATTCTTGACAGTTATAATATTGACTACAATGATATTATTTCACCTGAGTTGCCTGAAAAATCAATTATTGATAGTTCTGTAGATTACTCAAAAGATTTATTTTTCTTAAATGAGAACAGCGAAATAGTAACTCTTTTACAATATAATCCCGACTCAAACTTAGGAGGTCAATTCGTATCAACAAATGTGCGTTATAGTCAAATACAAGAAGCTGCACAAAAGTTTGGAAATTCAACAGAGGAATTCTTTAATTATATTGTTTCCGTTGGTCAACAATATATATCAGATATTGGAACAGATTTGTATGAAGCTGATTTAAGAAAATATACAAGCAGCACTCATAATTTCGAAGGATTTACACCTGAAATAATGACGCGGCTTGTTAGTATTACGAAAACGAAAAATGATGAACTTTATAAATCTGATACACATCCAACAATTACTTGTGAATGGAGCGAAAGCTCTGCGTTTGAAGATGGCAGAATATATACTGTTGCCGAATTTGACAGCATAATGAAGCAAGCCGATGATGATTGGGTTAAGCAAAGGCAGTATGAACTTGATACTTACGGCAATGATATGGATAAAATCTATGAAGCATATGAAAAAGGTGAAATTGAAGGTGTACATCAAGGGTATGCCAAAACAAAATTTAATGTAAATATGCCTGATGGAGCAGTCCACACATTCCGCCAAGACATTGGCGATGGCGATGGTGGAGTTATTGATTTTTTAAAGCAATATACGCAATATTCCGAGGTTGTTAAAATACTGGAAGATTCTATTAAAACCGTTCAAAACGAATTTATTGACTTTGCCTGTGATATTATCAGAGATAATCAAAATGTCAGAAATGCACATAAAAATTCAGATACGCAAAATTATAAGCTTGAAGTTGAGCTTACTCTGAATAATCTTATTACAGATTTGATAGTAGGTTCAGCAGATAATGATTTTGTCATAAATGGATATACTGCAAAAGAAACTATCAGTTTTTTAAATCAGTATCAGAGTGATACTGAAATGCAAAAATATGTATTAGATACTGTTTCAGAAAATACTGATGTTGTTCTTTCAAAAATTGAAGAAACAAGACAAGCTGCCGCAAAAATAGGTATGGCTTTTTCTGATAAGTTATACGACTCTGAAAATGATTTTGACCCCTTTGTTTATGATGGTAGTATGAGTATTGAAGATTTTCGTAAAGTACAAGACAGTATTCTATCAGAACAAAAAGAAAACGAAAAAACTTTTGCCGAACAAGTTGATGATGTAATTTCTGGAAAAATTGACCGTTTTAGTGGTAACTTAAAGGTTTGTAACACACCTCAAATACTGCTTGATGTAGGTTGTAGCCAATTACCTATGTTTTATACAAGAAATCATCTTAAAAAAGCCATATTACCAAAAGATAGAAAAAAACATCAGCATGGTCTTACAGTTGAGCAAATTAAAAAGATTCCTGATGAATTGATTTCGCCTGCTATTATAATGGATTCATTAACTCAGAATGATAGTATTATTGCTATTTTATCTGATATTGATTCTGAAAATAATCCAGTTATTGCTTCCATAAAACCAAACGGTCAAGGATTTTATGAACTTGAAATGCAAGAAAGTAATTTTATAACCAGCATTTATGGTAGAGAAAATTTCGAAGAATTTATCAATCGTGCTATCAATAACAATAAAATACTTTTTATTGATAAACAAAAAAGTCAAGAACTGTTCAGTGTGCTTGGACTAGAATTCTCCAAGGGCTTAAACAGTCTTGACTTTAATATTATTATACACCAAAGTCATAACATTGTCAACAAAAATATTGTCGAGGAAAAATATACCTCTACTCAATCCGAAGAAAAAGAAAATATCATAATTAAGCCTGAAAACTATCATATTTCAGACTTATCGCTCGGACAGAGAAAACCTCTCGAAAAATATCAAGATAATATAGCAGCCATTAAAACATTAAAACAGCTTGAAGCCGAAAACAGAAACGCAACTCCAGAGGAACAGGAAATACTTTCAAAGTATACCGGCTGGGGCGGTATGGCAAAAGTCTTTGAGCTTGGTAATAGTCACTATGACGAGGTTAAAGGATTGCTTACAAATGATGAGTATGCAGCTACAAGAAAATCGGCTATGAGTGCCTTTTATACCTCCCCTGTTATCATTAAAGAAATATATTCCAAGCTTTCTGATATGGGATTTTCAAAAGGAAAGTTGCTTGAACCGAGCTGTGGAGTAGGTAATTTTATTGGTATGATTCCTCAAGATATGCAGGCAAAAATTACTGGCATAGAACTTGACAGTCTAACTGGAAGAATTGCTAAAAAGCTATATCCTGAAGCTCAGATACAAATATGTGGTTTTGAAAACTCAAATCTAAAAAGTGAAAGCTTTGATGTTGCAGTCGGTAATGTTCCTTTTGGTGATATAAGGGTTTATGACAAAAAATATAACAAAGAAAATCTGCTTATACACGATTACTTTTTCTCTAAATCACTTGATATGGTAAAACCTGGCGGTGTAGTTGCATTTATTACATCGAAAGGCACACTTGATAAACGCAATAATACAGCTCGCCGACTTCTTGCTGAAAAAGCGGAGTTTTTAGGGGCTGTAAGGCTGCCTAACAACGCTTTTAAGGCTAACGCAGGCACAGAGGTCACCTCGGATATTATCTTCTTACAGAAGCGTACAGAGCCAATTACGATAACATCCGAAAATGAGCCATTATGGATTAAAACCACAAAAGACGAAAACGGCATTGAAATGAATGCTTATTTCACCCAGAACCCACAACAAATATGCGGAAGTATGGAAATGGTAAGCGGTCAATTTGGTATGGAAAGCACTTGTGTGCCAAACAGAGATACAAAGCTTTCCGTGCAAATACGAAACGCTATGGAAAATATACAAGGCAATATTTCTACAAAAGATACTAAGCTTGACAATGTAGATTTCGTAGATGAACAGGTTGAAATACCTGATTCACTCAGAACCGGAAGTTATTTTCTTTCTTCTGATAAGGTTTATTTCTTTGAGTATGGAACTGCAACAGAAGTAAAATTACCAAAATCGAACAGAAAACAAAATCTTGAAAGAATGGCAGGGCTTATCGCCATTCGTGATACAGTAAGACAAATGCTTGAAATGCAGCTTGACAGTAGGGTGACAGATGATGAAATCAAAGATGTTCAATCTGTTCTATCTTCACTCTATGATGATTTTGCAAGCAAATATGGAAGAATACATGACGATGTAAACAGTTCAATCTTTAAAAACGATTCATCATTGCCATTACTTCGTTCGCTTGAAAAGTTCGATAAAGACAAATACATCGGCAAAGCTGATATATTTACTAAAAGAACAGTTAATGCAAATAAAGAAATAACATCTGTACCAACTGCTGTTGATGCTCTTGCGGTATCCTTGAGTGATACCGCAAAGGTTAATCTTAAGTATATGTCTAAGCTTACCGGTTTAGACAAAGAAAAACTTATTGAAGATTTGCAAGGTTCTATTTATCGTATTCCAAACACTGATAAATATGTAACCGCAGACGAGTATTTTTCTGGAAACATACTGCAAAAACTCGAAGAAGCACAAAATGCTTTTGATAAAGGCGATACTAGTCTTGCAATTAATATACAAGCACTTGAAAAAGCTATGCCGGATAAAATACAAGCAAGTGATATTGATGTAAGACTTGGTGCAACTTGGATAAATCCTAAATATATTAAAGATTTTGTTTATGAGCTTTTAGGTACTGCTCTTTATCATAAAAATCCGATTTTTAAAAAAGACTTTATTGATGTTCAGTATTCAGAGCTTACCGGAAAATGGTATATAACAAATAAATCTTCTGATAAGAATAATGTTCAGGCTACTGTTACATACGGTACAAAAGATAGAACAGCGTATGAATTGATAGAGGATATACTCAATCTAAGAGCTACTCAAATTAAAAGTATGCAGATTGTTGACGGCAAAGAAAAGCTTGTTGTTGATAACAAAAAGACTGCACAGGTCAGAGCAAAACAGGAAATTATACAACAAAAATTTCAAGAGTGGATTTTCTCGGATAAAACAAGGCGTGACGATATTGTAGATACATACAATAGGATATTTAATGTTAATCGACCAAGAGAATATGACGGTAAATATCTGAATTTTGTTGGAATGAACCCTGAAATACAGCTCAGACCACATCAGCTTAACGCTGTTGCTCGTTGTTTATATGGCGGTAATACGCTCCTTGCACACGAGGTTGGAGCTGGTAAGACATTTGAAATGATTGCCGCCGCAATGGAGGGAAAGCGTTTAGGTCTACATAACAAAAGCCTTATGTGTGTTCCTAATCATCTCACAGAGCAGATGGGAGAGGATTTCCTGAAGCTTTATCCAAATGCAGATATTCTTGTCGCTAAAAAGAAAGATTTTGTAGGTGACGCTCGCAGGACTTTAATGGCTAAAATTGCTACGGGCAACTATGATGCAGTTATAATCGGTCATAGCCAACTTGCTAAAATTCCTCTGTCGACTGAAAATCAGGAGCGTTTCATACAAAACCAGATTGATGAGCTTATAAAGAATATAGAGGAAATGAAAGCTCATAACGGACAAAATTTTCAGGTTAAGCAAGCTGAACGAACTAAGGCTAATCTTGAAGCAAAACTGAAAAAGTTACTTGATACTCCAAAGGATGATACAGTAACCTTCGAGGAGCTTGGAGTAGATAAACTATTTTTGGACGAAGCTCATTATTTTAAGAATCTTTTTCTTTCGACAAAAATGACGAATGTTTCAGGTATTGCAACATCAGATAATGTAGGAAAGACAGCAGACTTATATATGAAAACACAATATCTTGATGAAATAACAAATGGCAAAGGCTTAGTATTTGCAACAGGAACACCAGTTTCTAATACCATTTGCGAAATATACAATATGATGAAATATCTGCAATCCGATTTGCTCAAAGAAAAGAATTTATGGCATTTCGATTCTTGGGCAAGCACATTCGGAGAAAGTGTGACACAAATGGAACTTGCACCAGAGGGCTATACTTTAATAGGACGATAAAATTAACTGTCCTAAATTGAAAATACATAAGGAAGGAGGTTAAGAGAATGTCAAGGACTTCAAAGATTACAGCACTTTATGAGAGATTATCAAGAGATGATGACCTGAATGGCGAGAGTA